>Ga0114979_10000014_pt1 | contig 123519 bp, 159 predicted proteins | sample S_140625_EF_Meta_FD_87315 | JGI IMG/M metagenome (GOLD analysis project Ga0114979, IMG submission 87315) | Freshwater microbial communities from Lake Simoncouche, Canada to study carbon cycling - S_140625_EF_MetaG | ecosystem: Environmental > Aquatic > Freshwater > Lake | place: Lake...
CTTCTGCCCATTCCCGAACCACTGTAGCTTTCAACATCATCTGTTCTCCCTTGCTCATACTACTCATACCTTACAATATTACTATAACCCATCTAGATACAAATGTCAACAACTATTTTCACTCAATCGCACTTTTTCTAGAAACAAGCTCGATATCTGGCGAAGGTGCAGAGAGTCGAACTCTGGCTTGCGGAGTTTTGGAGACTCCCGCTCTGCCAATGAGCTACACCGATATATTTCTTAAGACACCATTGCGATCTATGTATCGCTTAGGTTGCCTCGACGGATTCTTGCGATTTCTTGCAGCATACGTCTTAGTTTGACTATGACAGTTAGGACACAAAAAACACAAGTTTTCTATTCTGTTATCATTACTCTTACCGTTAATATGCTCTAACTGTAAGACTATCGACTCTCCATTCCAAATTCCATGATTTCCACATGAAGAGCATTCATACTTAATGATTTGCTCTTTAATAATTCGTTCCTTTAAACGATGTCTAGGGTATGTCGATTCCTCGACAAAAATTTCGACATTCGTCTTTTTTTCACCAAACTGGTTTACCGGCATTTGATCATCTCCTTCACGATTCTTACTTATTTATATAAGAGCGGTTCTAAGAACCGCATCGTGAAGTGCCATAACACTTCACCGACATATTTGGCTCCCTGACTTGGGCTCGAACCAAGGACATTTTGATTAACAGTCAAACGCTCTACCAACTGAGCTATCAGGAAACATTCTTCTTACTTACACAATACTATGTATATAGCCTTATGTCAAGCATTATTTTGGCGGATCGTGTGGGAATCGAACCCACTCTACGTTTCCGTAGTACGGTTTAGCAAACCGCTGCCTTACCATCCGGCCCACGATCCGATGTACTGGTGTCCATGGGGAGAATCGAACTCCCACGACTTGCGTCACTAGCACCTCAAGCTAGCGTGGCTACCGTTACACCACATGGACGTAATTGGCGGAAGAGGTGAGATTCGAACTCACGGAACGCTTTCACGTTCGTCCGCTTTCAAGGCGGGTGCATTAAGCCGGGCTCTGCCACTCTTCCATGTTTTGGTTGCAGGAGCGGGACTTGAACCCGCGATTTACTGGGTATGAGCCAGTCGAGATGCCTCTTCTCTACCCTGCAAAACTCTGTTTTCATTTATCATAAAAGTCAATAGAATACTTTTGACCATTTTGAGTAAATGTGATTGTACTATACGTATACACTTGAATTGTCTCAGTCGTATATGTAGTCTCTTCCCAACACTTACGACCCGCTTTATCAGCGCCAATCACTCCACCTAGAACAGCACCAGCAGCAGCGCCTTGGTCATCACCAGTGATACCTTTACCAAGCAATCCGCCAATGATCATACCCTCTAAAGCACTCTGTCCAGCAGAACCTTGCCTACAATATGTCTGGGTAATTGGAGTGTTAATGTCCTGCCATTCGTAATGGTCTTTGATAGTTGCGCTAACTGTCTCCGCAGAAGCAGAGGTCGCGAACAATAGTGCGATAGCTACGAGAGTTTTCATTTGAACAATCCTGCAATAGTTGCTATGATGAGGAAGATGGTAATGGCTGCAACAAAGCCAATCCAAAGTGGTGAAAGAACCCACCACCACGACCACGTGATGTAACCTGTCAACTTCAACGTGATGAACACGATAGTCAACAGACCCAAGAAGTTAGGTCCGACTTGGACGGATACGTTTTTATCAGCCATCAGTTTAGCCTTTCATTCCAAAACATTGCAATTACGTCTTTCATATCCACACCACTCAACTTGATTGGGGTAGGTGCAAGCAAAATCCAGTCGATGATTTCACCACGGACATTATCTTCAAAGTCACTCTGAACATCGTATGCGTTGATACGAGCGACCTCATCAATGACCATTCTATCCATTCTTCCACTCACGTCCTTCATTAAGCGCATCGGTTACTGCATGAATATAGTATATATCTTGTACGTTAGAATGTCAACAACTATTTTACTACTATCACGTAATAAAATCCTTTAGTCTTTTTTTACGATCATCTTCAGCTGATCCAAATGAAGATTTATTGAATACTGGCGTATCGTCCATGATATCACCCTGTGCTGACTCCTCTACGTTGTATAGCCTCATCTTAGCACGATCAATCCCAACCACGAAGCGCCGATGAATCGTTGGGTCGTTATAACGATTCTTGAGTTGCTTAATCATGATCTGATTCAGATCTTCCATTTGTTCACTGGAGATGAGCGCGAACATTAAGTCAGCAGTCGCCGGTAGGCCGAAAGACTCAGCGGTGTCTGTCAATTCGACGTCAGAATTACCGTATCCAGATCTAGTAGTCTGAGTAGCAGAAACCACAGGAACGTTAAACTCAACGGCAAGACCACGTAGTTCTTCAGCAATCGACTTAATGTAAGTATACGAATTGATGTTTGAACCCGCTTTGATGCGACTAGAAGAGCATATGTTGAGATAGTCAATGTAGATAATATCAGGAACAAAATTTCGCTTGATACGAAGTTCATTGATAAGATGACGGAAGTTTGCAGAGCCAGCAGAAGCGGTAGGGTATTCTTTAACGATAAGCTTTCCAATAGTCTTCTCCTTTACTCGACTAAGCTTCTTGTCATACGAGTCTTTTGGAAGAGTAGAAAGTTCGTCAACAGTAACATTCAAAAGGTTTGCATCGATGCGCTCAGCAATCTTTTCCTCTGACATCTCCATCGTAATGTAGAGTACGTTCTTGCCTTGTGTCAGATTATAAGATGCACAGTGACACATGAATAGTGACTTACCCACGCCAGTTCCGGCTAGAGCGATATTGAGAGTCTTTCTAACAAGTCCACCCTTCGTGATTTTATTCAAATAATCAATATCGAATGGAATGTGTTCTTCCTTACGATGATAGAACTCATATCGATCGTCTGAGTTTGCAAAATAGTCGTGACCGATGCTTACATCAAAAGAAACACCTAAAGCTTCACTAAGAAGTGTTGGGATGGCTCCCGTCGATGAAGCACCAGTTTTATCATCGATGATCTTAATCGAAGCCATGATGGCATTATAGATCGCCTTCTCTTGACAGAACTTCTCAGTAGAGTCGAGAAGCCACTTGAGCTCGGTGTTATCTATTTGCAAGTCTTCAATAAGTCGTTTAGACTCTTTGAACGCATTCTCGTTGAGACCATCACGATTGTTGAGCTCAATCATCAACACCTCTTTAGTTGGGGTGCTATTGTACTTTTTAACATAGTCATCAATCAGACTATAGACTACTTTGTCAGATAGGTTATGGAAGTATTCATTCTTAAGGAAAGGAAGACTTTTTCTTGCATACGACTCATTGAATACTAAGTGTGATAAGATAGTCTTTTCAATCATTTTTAACTTTCATCTGTGTTGTATTTTTTATTCTTCTGTTTCATTTTGATTTACCAAAGATCCAGAAGCAATCGTGTATTTATTCTTGATCCATTCAGCAAAATCAGTAGTCTTCAATAATGTTTTCCAAGCTTCACCATTATCTTCAATCTCAGAAGCTTTCATCTTTGCACCAATGAGTTCGCCAGTTGTTCTATCAACAAACTGATAGGATTGAGATGTAGGTTTCGAAATGTAACCTCCTTCGAGAGCTAAGTCGAGTAGGCCTGACCACTTTTTGATACCACCCTCATAAGAGACAGTGATTGGGATCTTAGACTTTTCTTTAACATAACGAGACTTTTCAACATTAATAACAAAGTTATAGCCAGTGATCTCCTTGCCATCTTTCTCCTGTTGACGACCAAGGATCCAAATGGTGTCAGCAGAATAATAGATACCAGTACCACCTGAGACAATATCACGTGGATAGAGAGCCATCTCTTTGTAAGTGTGGTTGACTACAATGAGTGGAATATCTTTGATTGTCAGATGCGGTGTTACCATACGGAAAAGTGATTTAAGTGCTTTAGCTCGGGACATATCAGCAACTGACTTACCTTCAAGAGCATCGTCAGTTTCTTTCTTCGATGCCAAGTTACCGACCGAGTCAATAACAATCACCACCTTATCGTCGCGTCCGATTTCTTCAAGTTGTTTGACGATATCAAACTTGAGTTTTTCGATGTCGGTGATTGGCGTATGAATTACGCGATCCATGTCAATGTTGAAAGACTCGAAGTAACTTTTTGGCGTACCAAACTCAGAGTCATAGAATAGAAGAACACTCTCTGGGTACTGCTTCATATAAGCGCCAGCCATAAGGAGAGAAAAGGCTGACTTGAAGTGCTTCGACGGACCAGCCATAATGGTTAGTCCTGGAGTTAATCCACCGTCGATGCGACCCGAGAGCGCTACGTTCACCATTGGAACGCTAGTTGTAATCATATCTTTACGATTATAGATCTTACTTTCAGTGAGTACTGAAGATAGTTCGATCGTAGAATTCTTGATAAGGCGATTGATAAGAGACAATGTGATACTCCATGTTCACGATCTAAGTATATCTAAATATAATATAGTATACAACTTTTTGGTATATATGTCAATCTTTTTTATGCAGTATTCGTTTATTTTTTTAGTATCCAATGACAAGATTTATCATTAATATGATTACCGTGTATCAAAGTGCACCCCAATTCAGCTGCTATATTTCTAACTAAAAGAGTCATTTTTGGTTTGTCTGATTCAACATTTCTTCTAGGATAATAATTTCTACCAAAAATCATTCCATTAGGTTTTAATAATGGCAAAAGCTTTCTTATTAAACTATAGAACAATTTGTCATATCCATTAAAGCGATTTGTAGCGATATCGCAATAGATGAAGTCCCATTCTTTAAAGATTCTTTTATCATCAGAGGTTTCATTTAATTTTATGTTTATTATTTCAGCGTCAACGTTGTACATCTTTAAGAAAAATTCTAGATTTTCTTCATTATTTTCAATATTATGAACGCTCGTGTAGGGCAGACATTTTTCCATAAGAAAAGAAAAGATGAAGGCATCTACAATGACTATGTTTGGTGAGTCAGCAAACTTATTAACAATTATGGCTTCAGCTCCAAGACCAACACCCAGCATAAGCACATCTGCATTGGATGGAAGCTGAAAACTCTGTTCAACTATTTCAAGGAGAAATTCTTTTTCGCATTGTGTTGGAACCGTAGAATGAAGATCATCTATAAATTTCATTTTTTTCTTATAATCCAATAAAGATTTTCACTTTTATTATCAAAATCAAATTCAATAGCATCATTCAATTCATAGAATAATGATTCTACTATTGGAGTCATCTTAAAATCTGGTTTTGTAAAATAAAAGAAATCGTCTCCCATTAGAATTCCACCATTATTTAACATATTCCACAATTTCTTAAGCATTTTTTTTATCATATAGAATTGTGGAATAGCTTCTCCATTGTCTTCGCAGTCATAATATATGAAATCCCAGTTAGCGCCAATCTCGTCAATGATTTTAGTTTCATAGATATTTTTATCAAATACATCATCTACATATACATCAAAGTCTTTGCAATGTTTCAAATAATCTTGACGAGTGTTACTTATTTCGCCGCGGTCTTCAAATTTTATTTTAAATTTCCCTTTAGCTAATCCTCGAGCCCGATCTTCAAATTCGTTTTCATACCATACGTCAATCGAGGTTATCTTACAAGTCGGACACATTTTTTTTATTACTATAGTTTCTGCGCCTTGACCTGGACCAAGGATTAAAACTTTGGAGAAAGGCTTTAACTTCGAAGCCTCTTCTCCTATCTTTAGTAGATCTTTTTTATGTTTGTAAGTCGGAATTGTTTTTAGAATTTTTTCAATCAAGTCTTCCAAATGCCCATTTCCTTTCTACACACCACCAACATTTTCCGCAATGAGGTTGAGTAAAATGTGTTTTTCTACTTTCACAACTTCTCGTGATTGGAAAAAGCGTATCAGTTAATCCATAATAGTTATACAATTCGGCGATAGCTTTCTTATTCACATTAGCAAAAGGAACATATGAGTTCTTTCTTTTGATGGGCTTTATGCCTAAAGATTTTTCTCTATTAGCCATGCCATCCCAGCCATTGTCAAGTACAAGTTTGACGTCAGCATCTGGGTTTTCAGTTATTCCAGTGAAGTGAGTTTGTATAATGCCGTTATTTCTCAATAGTCTTGTATACTCAGTTAGTTCTTCGGCATAAGTGTCAGGATTAACTAATTCAGGTTTTATTTGGTGAATATAGAATTGCACTCCAACTTGTTTTTCGATAAATCCAATTACTCTGTGAGCAAAAATATGTTGGTAAGGTTTGGCCGCATTAATGGCTGTGAATGGAATCAGATCTATGTCTCGCACATCTCTTTTATACAAGGCTAACATGTACGACAGGATCGCGCTGTCTGCTCCTCCTGAAATCTTTATTCCAACTTTAGAATATTTCTCAGGAACATCGATGATTATTTCACCCTGAGACGTTTCAACTTTAATCATCCAAAGAACCCTTCAATAGATGCTTTCTTTTCAGTCTGCCATCCAATCGCATCGAGGATCGTCTTGAGAGGATCGACGAAAGTTTTAGCATATTGCAGCTCATAGTCTATATATGTTTCAAGACCAAGCTCAGGAGGTAGAGCGCCAAGTGTTGCAATAACGTTTTCGCGGATTGGATTAGGAAGTTTCATATAGCAGAACTTAATCTTGTCGCCTTCTTTGATTAGTTCATAGCGATTATTGAGTTTCTTTTGCTTGATGAAGTGATTGTACAGAAGAGCACCACGAACTTGAATAGGCGTGCCTTTCCTATAAATTCCATCACGATCACCATATTCGCCGAGACCTTTGCAGCCACGAGGGAACGCGACTTCTTCGTACGGGAGCTTATAGAACTTCTTACGGAATTCATCGATGAATTCTACTACGTCTCGTTCAGACTTTTCAATGATAATCTTGATACACTTCTTGATGTTTTCGCGACAGGCTTGAGGTGTCGATGATCTTACTGCTTCGATTCCAACAATCTTAATCTTAGGTTCAGAGTAAGCAACACCTTCGTTGTTCCACACATTCAAGATGTAGTGCTTCTTCGCGGTCCATATACCTTTATCGGCGATGGCTTCACGCTTCATCTTCATCTTTTGAGAGTAGGCATTAACATATCCGCTAAGGCGCCCATAGCATAACTCAATATAAGGTTCAAGCTTCCCATCAATAGCCTCGTCCAAGAATTTGACGATTTCAGGTGTAGGATGCTTCTCGAGGCCGCATTTATTGACCAACGAGTCAAGCGTAATGTACATAGAATCCGTATCGCATGCAATGACATAGTCTTTGTCTTTCGTTTTAAAGAGTTTGTTTAGATACTTATTCATATCGCGCGCGATCCACATAATCGCCAACTGACCAGAAAGAGTGATAGACTCAGCAAGAGTGTCATCATACCAACGAAAATATTTATTCGATAAAGCACCATAAGCTGAGTTCAATTGGATCTTTCGCGCAAGTTGCATATTGTGGTTCTGCGCAATGATCTTTTCAAGTTCAGGAGTAGGTGTCTTCTCGTATTGTTGTTTTGCTTCGAGCATTCTATTCTTATACACGACGCGATCGTTATACATTTTTTCCATGAGCTTAGGAAGAAATCCTTGTTTACTGCGATCAAACATAACACCTGAACCAGTAACCGCTACGTTTCTGGCAATAATCTCATTCTTAATTTGTGGTTCGTCGAGGTAGCCATCCATGATCCTTTCGACTGAGGTTTCTTCACTGAGTGGAAGTCTGCCGGCGAAAGTTTCAGGAGAGATGTTGTATTGCATAATTAGATGAGGGTAGAGAGAATTCAAGTCGAATGACACAACCCACTTGTGCATGCCTAAGATAGGATCTTTAACGTAGCCACCAACAATGTTCTTGTCTTTCTTTGACTGTTTAGTTTGTGGAATGACGACGTGTTGACCAATTAGATAGTTGTGAATGATCACATCCCAGATGCGAACGGATCCAAAAACATCTTGGTAGTTTACCTTTGCGTCGTAGGCAATAGCAAACACCTGCTCAATTAACTTAAGCTTATCGTCGAGCTTTGCAACGATCTCGACATCGCGGATGTTATACTCAATAAACTTTTGGAAGTCATTCCTGTAAAGCTCGAGCAAAGAACCGTGTTCCGAATAGTCGATCTTTTGAATGCCGAGTTCAATCTGACCGATATAGTCGAGACGATAAGACTCTTGGTTCGTGAATGAAAACTTTTTGTAAGCTCGCATATAGTCGAGCGAAGTGATACCCATGATGTCGTAGAACTTAGTTCCCTGATCATCTCGATCCTCCACCATATTCCATGGCGAAAGCTTTTTGTACATCTCACCGCCAAGAATTCGTTGAACTCGGTTAACGATATATGGAATATCAAACCCATCGATGTTCCAACCGGTGACTACGTCAGGCGATAACCAATCTGATCGCCATAGATCTAGAAACTTGAGAAGAAGCCGCATCTCATCTTCACACTTGAAGTACTTAATCTTCTCGTTATCAGTTACAAACTCGCCACAACCCAATACAATGTAGATGTCGTTTTTCTTTATGGTGATCGCCGTGATAGGTTTTTCGGCTGTATAAGGATCTGGAAATCCATCGTCAGAAGCAACCTCAATGTCGATGTTAACGACTGACACCATCTTTGGATCATAGTCGATCTCGCCGGTGTAGTAATCATTGAGGAAAGGATATAGCCATTGCGTCATACCGCAGATTTCAAACCCATCTACGTTTGCGTATTGACGAGCAAAGTCTCGAGCTTCATTTGGACGATCGAAGTAGATCTTATCCATAGCCTTACCCTGCAGAGTTTTAAACTCTGCATCTGTTCGCTTTGAATTTACGAAGAGATAAGGCTTGCATGGAATTTTGCGCTGAATTCTTTCACCGTCTTCAAATCCACGGAGAAAGATTGTGTCATAATGTAAGAATGCGTTTGTATAGAACTTTGTCATAACTTTATAATAATCCAAACTCACCAATTTGTCAACTAAAAAGAGGGGGAAAATCCCCCTCTTAATCACTTTAGTTATAGACTATAGTCTTCAGTTACCGGCCGTTTTAATCGACCAAGAACTATGTCTGGAGATGCGGTCGATGTCATAGCGGCTAAGACCGATGTCTTGCAAGTCTCTATCCGATAAAGAATTCAACTCTTTGCGAGTACGATTTTCTTTTTCTTGACGCTGAAACCAGTTATCGATGTCTTTAAAGATTCTAATGAGCAACTTATTTTCCTTCAGATAGGAAAGTCTTTTCAGACTTTGATTCTTCAGTCGGTTCATCAATCTCAATCTTCTTCGACTTCTTTGAATCTGGGATGATGTTCTCGAGCCAGATCTTCAGCATGCCATTCAGAAGTTGAGCGTTTTTGATTTCTACCGTGTCTGATACGTTAAAGGTTCTTGAGAAAGCGCGGTCGGCGATTCCCTTATAAAGATAGTGACCACCTTCTTGATCGGATTCAATCCTACCCATAATCGTAAGAGTTCCATCGTTAATCTCGACGTCGAGGTGTTGCTTACCAAAACCTGCTACTGCAATTTCGATAACGTACTTGTTCTCGTCTAACTTAACAATGTTGTATGGCGGGTAATTGGGCAGAGACCTGGAGATTGATTGAGAAATCTCATTAAATCTTTTTACGATTGGCTCATAGCCAACAAAGTATCTAGAATCAAAGAATTTAGTGTGAAGCAAATTAGATGCATTGATGTCAGTCATATAGACCTCCTATTAAGCAAGGTTGATGTTTCAGTGGTTCCATTAGGCAACCACTCGTTATATATAATACCTTTTGGTCAAAATGTCAATAGTAACCATTAATTTTTTGAATACCGCCATGTCACTACGTCGTCGTAATTCTTCTGAGGCCAGTCTTTATAATAGCCCTGCTTAGTGAGTTGTTCAGACGCTCTGTTTAATTTTGATAGTTTCTGTATAGCAATAAAACCCCATTTGCCGTGATTCATATTTTCGCCAAATAGAATCTCATCTTTCTCTGGATGGTCTTCAAGAGCTACTAAGTCGCGCGGCATCATTTCAGCATTTGCTTCTTTCGTAAGATTCTCTAGAACATCGAATGGAATTGAACCTTTCGAGAATCCAATGACAGAAACTTCTTTCTCTAACTTGAAATCACTATAAATCTCAATCAGTTCATCGACTGAGTTTATAAAATACCATTCTATATTGTCACTAATTAAAGCACTCTTTGCAAATGGACACGGGATAGCTTTCATATTTTCATTGTAAACGCTAACCCAATCAATTATCCATTTACCAATATCTTCTTTAAATTCAGTAATCAATTTGTGATCCTTTTAGATAAATACATTTGTGATGAGATTTGATTTTATAGATCATGTTTAGTTATACTATAACAAATATGATTTAAATCAAAGGAATGATTAAATGACTAAAGCGCTTGAAAAAGATTCAAAATATAACAAACACGATGCTAATGGCGACGGTATTGTTAGCGATGAAGAAATGACAAAAATAGAAAAGTTAGTTGAGTTTGAGGAAAAGATGGCTGAGTTTGAAAATAAAGACAAAAAAGAAGACCAACTTCGCCATATGGCTTGGATGGCAATGGCAAGCATGGTTTTATTTACCGGTATTCTTTTCTCTCCAATCATATCTATCGAAAAACTTGACGCTCTTGGTGCTATCATTCAAATGTTCTACATCGCCCAAGCCGGCGTAGTAGCTACATTCTTTGGTGCTAATGCTTACATCAGTAAGTAATCACCGTACGAATTGCTTCTCGAAGTGGTCATGATTTACTGAACAGGTCTTGGCGCACATCATCAACTTTCCTTCGGCAATTGATGGTGCGCCCCAAGATTTTTCAATCTTTTCGAAGAAACCGCTTTCAAAAACTCCCCTGATGCCATGAACTTTGGCACTAATTTCATCTTTATCATCGATGATATGTTTGAAAAGTGGACTGTCTTTATAGTTTTCAACTTCTGAATCATACATCGCAGGTCCGCCTAGCCAACAGCATGGGACCACTAAACCTTCGGCGCTGATATACAGAGACTTCTGTTTAACAACTTTACAGCCAATCTTAGTATTGTCTAAGAACTCATCCCAACTTCCAAATTTTTCTATTGCTTGATTTTTAAATTCGTTTACTTCATGAACGAATTCTTTCTTCTGTGGTTGACTCAGGTTCTTATAAGACATCTTTCCAGCAGGCCAGCGATTTGTACGCTTGGGGATGAAAGACTTAACACCAAGTTTTTTAGCTAATTCTCGTGCTTCTTCAACCTGGTGTTCGTTGTGCTTAAAGACAAGAAAGTGCCATTCGGCGTTTCCACCGGCACCAATAAAAGATTCCATAGCATTAATAACACGATCCCATTGAACGTTTTCACGATAAATGTGATTGGTGTCTTCGAGTCCATCTACAGAAAAAGTTACTCCTCCTCTGTATAATACGGAGGCTAAGTCTTTCCACCAGTCTGAGTTGCGCGCACCACCATTCGTAAACATACTTAAATTCATCGATGGATTGGTATACCTGAAGTGTTCGAACACTTCAAGCGTATCTTTAGCCATGATAGGATCGCCATAGTTGCCGCACATAAACATTATTGAAAGTTGCTTAATGAAATCTTTTTCAAAGATATCTTTGCAATCTTGAAGTGTCAGTTCGCTGTTCGTAAGATGCTGCAGCATAGAACCATTAGGCCCACGATTTCTAGCGCACATTGAACAACCTGCCTGACACTTCTCAGTTATCTCGAGGTGCAGTGTTTTTATGTCTTCATACTTATACATTAACGGTCAAATTCATGCTGCCTTCACGTTAAAGTTAAAGAATTGACCATCGCGGTTTAGCTTACTAACCGCAGCAACCCAATCGTTTGCATCTCTTTCAGAGATAAAGTGTAGTCGATCCTTAATGGTCAAAGCTTTCAAGTTTCCTTTGTTAAAGTACTTTTCGAACTCTACCACGTACTTATAAGTAAGCATCAAGTATCTCCATACTGTATTTCTATATATCTCATTATACTGCAGTGAGATATAATTGTCAACTAAAAAATGGTAGACGGGGTAGGATTTGAACCTACGATCGAGGCGTTATGAGCGCCCAGCTTTTACCACTAAGCTACCCGTCCAAAGATTTTCAGTTTACCGTCCGGGTGGGAAAGACGCCATGTAACTGGCGTATTGTTCTTTAGTCATGAAATATTCAATAATTTTTTCAAAAGCCACGATCATACTATCCAACTCTTCTTGAGTGTCATATACTAACTGCAGATCGCGTCGATCTTCGCGAAGGTGATCATAAGATCGCTTGAGTTCATCCAAAACGATTTCATCAATTTGATCATAGTTAAGTTCAAATGTAAGTTTAGTCATCATTTGCTCCATTAAGCTGCTTCTGAAAAGTTTGCAAATTCTACTGCAGATTCAAGCGCTTTGATCTTGCGCTGGCGATTCTGTCCGTACCAAGCCGACTTGAGTCGTGAGTCTGCTGAGTGACCAAGGAGGTGGTCAGTGGTGTAAGTGACTGCGTTGAAAGCCTGCCACCAAGAACCGGCGCCATATTCGTGGCCAGGTTGAGTCTCAAGAATTTCTAGAGCCTGAGAAGCGGGGCGCGAAAGAGGAATATCAGCGCCATATTCCTCTTTAATATCATTCTTAGACATCGATGGGAAGATCTCACGCAGATATTCAGTCACGGTGTCAGTAGTAATTTTCTTTGTCGAGAGGTATTTTGCTACATCGACATAGGTACCCATTTGCTTACTAGCCATGCCAAGTGTATTCTTGACCATCTCAGCGTCAAACTTGCTGCGGTGGTTCAGGCGAACCATCATATCAGAAGTGCCTTTAAGAGCCATAGTCAGTGTGTTATTGCAGACTACTCGAATACCAGTAAAGCGAATGTCCACACACTTCCCGTAAGTGTGCGGGTTCGAGAACAAGAGGTAGGGTTCTACACGATCGCCGCTGACAATCTCAAAAGACTCTTTGATTTTAGCAAGAGCCCAGACGCTTTTGCCGCCATCGAGCGAACCAGCCGTATGCATCTCCATGCCGCCTTCCATAACGAAGTCGTTGAAGAATTCGAAAGCCTGATGGTTCTGAACAGGTTCCCATTCGCCTGAAACTGTTGTCAAGACTTTATGGTCTGACGAACGAATGAGCGCGTAGTCAGATGTTGGGATAAGTTCGTCTTTATACTCACAGAAGGTTGGAACCTTCTCAACAGTCCAGTCAAGACCAGCTTTCTTAAGCATCATGTCAGGCGTAAGCTCATTATGCACAGGAACTCCAAGTCCGTGCCAGGGGGTTTCGCCAGCATATGCCATAGTTTCTACTAGGTGTGCCATTATGTATTTCCCGTGTATGATGTTTTGTTGTCGACGTTAACGTATGATTTTTCGAAATACATTACGCTGCCTCCAACATTTGAAGTGGAACCGTATAGTTGATGCGCTTCGGGCTGGTGACCTCGACAGTCGCTTTTTTGATTTTGATGGCTTTGATCACACCGGCATAAGTGATGCCACCATGTGAAAACTTAACTTGCATTCCAGGTGCCATGGCACGCTTTGCTGCTTGAGCCAAGGTATCACGGCGAGCAGCCGTTGCATCGTAAATCTTGTGAAGATCTTCGTTGGAAGCTTTCGACAAGATGTAGGAGATAGCGAGCGCGAGATCTTTATTCATGGTGGTTTCCTTTTCCATACCTTACTCTTAGATACTATCAAAGTTTCAACAGAATGTCAACCATTATTTTTGAAAAAAATGATTATGCGGTGTTTTTTTCAAAAGCAATGTCAGGATGATTGTAACCATAAGTATCACGAGTACCCATCAAATCTTTCTGTTGTATATGTGACTTCATGGCCCGCGCGGTACCAAATATTTTACGCACGATCTGAGGCTGTGTCACAGTCAAATTCATCACGGAGTTTTTCAGCACATCTCGGTATTCTTTCGGAAGTGCATCATAGAGTTCCATAGTACGTTGTAGAGTAGATTTTTTTACTATATACTCAGATTTTCCGTTATTGTTCACAGCCACGATGATTGGTTCCTTTTCAAGTTCTTATACATTGCTTCGCGACGTTCTTTTTCTGCTTTCACCAATTCGTGGGGGTAAAAGTCTTCGCGAACAAAATGATCATACCAGATGCGATCCTCATCGCGGTCGGTCTCATCCATGTAACCTACTAGTTCACCTTTATGATATAGGCAATTGTCACCATGAGCAGTGAAGTCGTTCTTCTTCTGGACCACGTAAAGTTGATATCCAGTCACTAGTAGAAATTTCTTTTCCATGGTTTCTCCATATACCTTACTTCTAGATACTATCAAACTTTTGATAGATTGTACACAGAAAAATGTAGTTCTAACAAAAATATTTTATGCAATAGAAACAATAGTTTATATGTTCATTTTTTTACAGAGACCAAAAATGATAAATATCAATGGCATGATGGGCTTGTCATCATTTCAAGTACTTTGCGATGAATATTATTCAACAATGAGGAAAGACATGAAAAAAATACTTCTAGCAATTACTATATCAATATTGGGTTCAGCTGCGCTTGGTCAGGCGAATGATCCAATAGTTACTGAGTCTACTTCAACTGTCGACTCAACTTCACAAACTACTGTTAACTCCCCTCCCCCGACTGCTGCTTCACCATCGATAAACTCGACTAATAGTGACCTTTGCCTTACTGGAACTTCAGGTGCTGTACAGACTCAGATTCTAGGCGTCTCAGGTGGTTCTACAACAATCGACCCAACCTGCGAACGTTTAAAGATATCTAAAACCCTGTATGACATGGGTATGAAAGTGGCAGCTGTAGGTGTTATGTGTCAAGACCCACGGGTGTTTGAAGCCATGATCAATGCAGGTACGCCCTGCCCAGTCAATGGCATGATTGGTCCAGAAGCTTTGGCTGCATGGAATGAGAAGCCTGAGATGAAGCCAGAAACAATTGAGGGAGCGATAAAAAGAAATGAAGGCAGTTCAAAACTACTTCTTCCTATTCTTGCTATTGTGGTTGCTGCCGCTCTCGCAACCAACTAACGCTCAGACTACCGTCGATCCAATCACAGGGCAGGTATCGATTGTTATCGATCCTGCCACTGGCCAAACTCTGAACATTACTCAGAATCAGCCTTTAGATGAAATCAAAAACAATCCTACAGCAACCAACGTTAGTCCGTGGTTAGGAGACGATGGTAGAATAAATTTAACTCTGCCATTTCAGTTTGAATATTACGGTGAACAATTCAATCACGTCTGGATGATGTCTAATGGCGTTCTTAGCTTCACCGGCAATGGTGGTGGTTATTGTTGTAATGGTGAAGATATATCGGCGATGGCAGACGCTGGTCAGACGCAACACAACTATATTATCGCCGCGGCTTGGAGTGATTTATTCACTTTAGGACAGAATGCATATTATCTGGGCACACAAGAAAGCGCTACCTTTGGTTGGTATGGCGTATTCGAATATTACGATCCGAATAATCTAAACAGTTTCGAAATAGAACTATATAGTTCTGGTAACATAGACTTGCGTTATGGCGGCATAGATATTGTTAATCATAATGTGTCAGCCGGAATCACAGGTGACTTATCACAGGGCGAATACGTTGATCTTTATTATGGTCAGGGATTCAGTCTTGGAAGTCCTATTAATCCAGATTCAGGTGAAGGACCCGATCCATGTGATTCGAATCCTTTATCATCACCGTCCTGTTCTGGTTATCAACAGGCGTACTATAGTCAACAATGTTCGATAAGTGCACTATATGACACGGGCTGTCCTGGTTATCAGGCGGCCTATTACAACCAACAGTGCTCAATTAGTCCATTGTATGATGTTGGTTGTCCTGGTTATCAATCAGCATATTATAACCAACAGTGCTCACTCAACGCTCTATACGATTCTGGTTGTCCTGGTTATCAGGTGGCCTATTACAACCAACAGTGCTCAATTAGTCCATTGTATGATGTTGGGTGCGATGGATACGAACAAGCATATTACAACCAGCGGTGTTCGAATAATGCTCTCTATGATGTTGGTTGTACTGGTTATGCAGCAGCGCTTTTCCAACAAAATTGTTCTGCAGATCAATTGTTTGATTCAGAGTGTCCTGGATTTTCTATAGCTATGGCAATGAAAATAGCTCAAGAACAGCAGGAGAAAATGTTTGAACAGGAATTTGCAGTTAGTTTAACTGCAATAGAAAACGTTGCAGAAACTACTGGCGATCCAGTACTCGATCAACTATTATCTATACTTCCAGAACCAATTGAGTTAGCTTCTATGCAAGATGAAATTGTTCAAACCATAGTCGTAGAACAAATAGCCGCATCTGAACCTATGGAAGAACCAACCTCAGAAGATCAAGTTGCTGCGGAAGAAATGATGGCAGAACTTGTTGGTGAAAAATCTTCAGATGGAGAAGACAAATCAACAACTGGCGAAAAGCCAAGCGCTGAGAAGCAAAAAGCTGCGGTTGCTGCTAAAATAGCTGAGTTGAAAAAAGAAATGGCGAGTGGTGAAATGTCAGCTAAAGATGTTGCTGCTATCCAAGCTCAAATATCGATGCTTCTGGCTTTCGTCCCTGGTTTCGATCAATATTATATAGTCATGCCCGATTCCCCGTTCTATCAACAAGAACAGGCGTATAAGAATGTAACTATACCGGATAGCAAAAACTCTGCCCGTCTTGGTTTAGCATCTGAAATGAAATTCAATGAAATGGTTCAAATGCAATACAACAGGAGAAAATAATGTCCATAGTGCCCGACGAAGATATTTCTTTAGAAGAAAAAGTTGCTAACACTGAGTTTAGCATCGGCAAATACAAAATGACCCCGATGAAAATCATCGGAGTCATAACATTCATTTCAACTATACTTGGTTTCTTGTATGGTGCGTTTGAAGTTTATAAAGACTATACGAATATGAAAGAACAGATCCAGAGTTATGTTGCTCCAGATCTGTCTTCATTTCAAGAACAAATCTCTGTGCTCGATGCCAATATGAAGAAGTTACAGGAGTCTGTGATTGAAGCCCGTGACTACACCCGTGACATTAAAGTTGACTTGAAAGGTGACATCGACCGTATCGAGTCAGTGGTTGACAAGACTGAACAACGTGTTAAAGATTCAGAAGCTGACGTAAGAGCTATGATTGACCTTGCAGAGACTCGCTTTGATACTAAGCGCGATCAACTCTCGTCTCAGACTGAAAGCAAACTGCGTTCAATTGAAGACGATCTGAATAACAAGATTCAGACTGCTTTAGATAATCCTTTAGCGCAGTAATCAATATTTAAGATAAGGGTGGACTTCCTCTTCATCACTAAGTTTGAAGCGAACTCGATTTTTCAAAGCGTCTTTAGCTTGCTTGTGTTCATATGCTACTTCTCTTACATCAGGATGTAAAGATATAATCAGTGCCATAAAAGCAGCAATCAATGCCTCTGCTCGTATCGCAAGCCAAAATATCATAACAAACTCATGCGTGAACAAAAACTTAATATCCCAAAATAGAAATGCAAATGCCAATGGAAACATCGCAGACATTAAAGCTATCGTACCAAAGATTGCAGAAAATACCATTAAGAAAGTTTTTACTCGAGTCATTCTATTTCTCCTATACGCTAACACGAACCCAATAATGGGTCTTTGAAGTTAATTCTACCCACCAGTCATTCAATAGGTCATTCATGTGTGTGTAGTGAGCTTCTGTGAAACTCTTATCTTTGGTTCTTACGGCAAACATTTTACTTCTCCGTAGCAGGGTGCAAGTGTATAGAATCAACGCGGTACGCATAATCATCGTACATTTTATCGAGTTCGTCAACATACTTACTAGCATCGACGTGGTTGTCAAATGCGGCGACCGCATTAACAAATTGTGTTTGGCGGTAATACCGCATTACTACATAGATCATTTTTGTAAATCCTCGTAATCAGTTCCAGTAGTTACTATAAGATCTGGAACATCTTTGCCAGTAAAGTAGTCATGCTGTCGAACTATGTATTCACGTAGTCGTTTGATCTCGTCAGCGGCTTCAAGGAGTTCGGCGCAGATTGGCGTCATGTCATACGGGCCGTTTGCTGCATCCTGTAGCCGCTTGATCAGATCGTCACTCATTCCTTGTCCTCCTCGGTCATAGTCATTTCTTCTAGGATCATGAAAGTGTAGCCACCAAAGCCGTAATGCTTGACATAGCGCGCCACTGCCTCAGTAGCCTGCACTCGAGTCTCATACCCGTTGCGACTGACTAGGACTGTGGTGTTATAGTAAGGCCCGACTTCTTCATGGGCGATCTTCAACAGACCGTCCTCGGTGCGCTTAGCGACGTAATATCGGTATTCTAGTTTCATCCATTCACTCCTACTTTAACGAACCGCGAAGCCCACACTATTCCATCGGGCGCCATCATGGTCATCTGACGGGGGTGCACTGACCTGGTCGGTTTTGCGTCCCACCAAGCCCAAGCCTCGTCAGCGGTTTCAAACTCGACAGAAGACCAGTTCCCATGCTCGAGGGGGGTCTCTGTCACGAACTCGGTCTTCATAACCCATCCGGTCATCTTAGTCCTCTTTAAATTGCTATTGCTTCTGCGGTCAACTCAATCCGCTCATACCAAGCCTTGACCGTTTCTTTATAGGTCAAGCAACGATCGACGGCGCGAATTGCTTTTGATTTTTCAGCCACGAACCATGAGTCACGGGAGATTGGTGAGCGCGCGTGGTCTTTGCTTTCGACTATAATTTTATAGCGTACTTTCATTCTCAGTAAGCCCTTTCTCTGAGCATCTCTTCCTCGCGGAGCTTTGCTTTAGCGAAGACGGCAACGTAAGTGCCTGCGCGGATACAACTTCCAATGCCACGCCGACCCAGCCAAATGCCATTTACATTCCAGAAAGTCCAATTTTGTTCCCAGTTTTCCATCTCATTCACCTTTTCTATACCTTACTCTTAGATACTAACACACCTTCCATGGATTGTACACAGAAAAATGCAGTTCCAGCAAAATATATTTTGTTAAAAAATTAGAAAAAAGACTGTCTTTGGCCTTCACGGTGTAGTTCAGCAGTAACACAATGAGTACCACCATCCCAGAAGAACCTATGTCTCATTGGAGCTATATGTGGAGTTATGCCATAACGTTCAAATGCTTTAAACGCCTGTTCGTTATAGGATCCTACGATGACGTTTTTTGGATCTACCATTAGAACGTTAACATCGAAGATAGTTTCCTCAACGTATCCGACCCAGTCTTTAAGCCAGTGCTCAACATATTCTATGATATCATCATCTTCAGATACTCCTGGGATAAACCACTTTCCATGGTTTTTCGACTTAAGAGTCATCCATTCGCGCATTGAATTCATTCTATTTTGTTCAAAATAAACTACTTCCCAATCTGGAAAAGTCTTGTCATACGCGTCTGCGTCGTACGCGCTGAAAATAAGTCCCGGCTTTAGAGGACTAAAGACCCCATCAATATGCCCACCCGTGGTAACAGCATGCGTATTATAGTCTTGGAGATAGGTATTCTTCATTATGTCAATGGAATCTAAGACACGCCAATCAGTCATCTTATGTTTAGTACCAAAGAATAGGTCTTTACCAATCCTGAAAATACCGTTAACCTTGATCCAGGCTAAGTCTTCGTCGCTCTGATTGTTAATAACCGTATTACCTTTTGAGGCTACGTAGTCTAAGATACCCTGCCAACATACGTCAAAGTTTACAATTTTATCATGATTTGACCAGTTGTTAACTTTCTGATTCACTCTAAAGTAAGGAAAAAGAAAGAACTTATCGCCAATCATAATCATTTGATCGCGTGGAATAGAACTTACTGGCGCTGGAATGGGAATATTCTTATCGATGTATTCCTGTGGTACTACGTTTGGAACATCTGGCCGCAATACTTCTACGTCAAAAGACTTTAATACTTTGATTAGAGATTGATAGTCTTCTTCGGTTTCAGTAGCTATCTTTTCGAAAAGATTCCTCATCTTCGAATTCTTCATAAACGAATAAAATTCTGGAGGATAGTTTTTACCGACTACGCAAACTTTTAGCGGATCCCATTCCTGGTGTACACTGAGCATATTTTCAATTTCCTTGAATCTTAATTATTTCCCACGTACCATCGTATTTTTCAACTAATGCGGTGCAGCTTTCGACCCAGTCCCCGCAATTCATATACTCAGTACCATCAAACGTAGTTATATTAGCGTGATGTATATGCCCACAGATGATTCCATCAGTGCCACAGTTTTTTGCATAAGTTGATAGAGTCTCTTCGTAAGATCCGATGAAGTTTACAGCAGACTTAACTTTGTATTTCAACCAAGCGCTGACAGACCATCTAGGAAGATTTAAAAAATCCATGAGCCTATTGAACATAACGTTCATAACTATCGATGTATCGTAAGCCCAGGATCCAAGATACGAAAGCCACTTTGCGTGGTTTATCACAACATCAAATTGATCGCCATGAACTACTGAGTATGTTTTACCATTAAGTGCCCAATAAACATCAGAAGATACGAGTTTGATTTTACCGAATTCGTTTCCACAAAATGGTTTAAGAAACTCATCGTGATTTCCTGGGATGAAAACTACATTCACCCCTTTACGCGCTTTGCGAAGGAGTTTCTGAACTATGTCATTGTGTGATTGTGGCCAGTACATCTTAGATTTCATGGCCCAGCCATCTACTATATCACCAACCAAATATAAATTTTCACATTCGAACGTTTTCATAAAGTTAAGGAACTCGTCGGCCTGAGACATACGAGTTCCTAAATGAATGTCGGATATGAATACTGACTTATACTTTACCGATTCCCGATAGTGTACTTTGTCACCAGGTTCCATTGCGACTTTTCCTTGTACGCTATTATCTTCACTTGGTTTATGGGTGCTAGAGGCTCTTGAATTTTAGATTTATCGATGATCTCGATTAGCGCCCATTCGTCAAGAAGCAATGCAATCCTGTTTCTACGGGACATATCAGTCTCAGAAAAGTCAGCTGGTTTACCATCGAGCATGAATAGTTCTTTGAAGTGAACGATGTAATATCGTCCCTGCTTATGGAATATATGGCACGATTGATAAAGAGTGTTGTCTTTTTTGGAAGCGAGACCAATTCTGGAAAGTGTTTCTTTAACTTTGAGAAAATCTTCCGGAGATCTAAGTCGAACTTCGACCAGTTGGCTTAGATTGAACATTGAGACCGCCCTTTATTAGTTTTTGTTTTATAAGGTCGATATGTTCTTTTGTAAGGATACTACATGCTTCAAGAGCACGCTTGTAACTTATGTTGTAGTATTCCTGCACGCACTGAACATCAGGTTCTTCAATGGTTTTTGACCATTTAGAGAACCTTTTACCTTTTCTAATACTATTTATAAGATAATCATTTTGCAACTGTTTTTCAACGGTGTTGTTAACGTTCATCTCATTGGCATACAGAATAGTATCGATAAAGTAAGACAGTGCGCGGTTGACAAGGAATGGATTATACGACTTCTCCGCGAGCTCAGGATTTTCTGATTCGCGGATCATGTCTTTCTTAGACATGTTTATAGCATTGACGAAGTCAAAAGGACTCATGTGAACTCCACTGACATCATGACTTCAGTTAGAAAGGCTGCCGTATTGATCTCATGATCGGCTACAAACGCAGCTTGATATTGATATTTGGCAATAGTAAGTACGAGTTCGGGGATCGACTTTGGACCAACTTTCTCATAGGCAGTATCATAGAATTTGCGGAAGAGTGTAGAAGAATCCATATCGGAGTTCTCACCAACCCACTTACGCATCTCGCCAAACTTTTTCTGTTTTAGAATGTTAATCAGATCAGAAAAAGCAGATTCGCTATAATTAGCAAAAATACCGGTATCGATAGTCCCATTTACAGAATAGCGCTGTAGTTCGTTAAGGACGCGGCGCCAGTCGGGAAGGTAACGCTGAATGAGTTCGGCGATTACAGTCTTATCATACTTCACTCCATTTCCATCGAGAATTGAAAGTACGCGTTTGAAGAATTGTGTTGCGAGTCGAGGAAGATCCGCTTTGGAAATTTTGAACTCGACCACGGAACAGCGAGAGTGAAGGGGTTCAATGATTCTGTTTTTAAAGTTACAGGTAAGTATGAACCCACAGTTCCTTGAATATTCTTCCATGAAATTACGTAGAGCCGGCTGTGTTGAGTTTGCATTAAGGTAGTCGGCTTCGTCCAAGATGACGTATTTTCTTCCGCCAGTAAAAGATACTGAGGAAGCAAATTGCAGGATTTCGTTACGGAGTGTGTCGATGTTTCCATTCATACTACCATTAATTACAATATAATCGGCCCCGATCTGCTCGAGCATAGCCCGAGCGACCGTAGTTTTACCAACACCAGCGCCACCCGTCAAGAGTAGATTTGGGATTTCTTTATTCTCCACGAATTTCCGGAAGGTATTTTTCAATTCTTCCGGAAGCACGCAGTCTTCGATAGTCTTTGGTCGATATTTTTCTACCCAAAGAAACTCTTCCATGATCACCCCTGATATTTGCTATTGGACTCAGTAGCTACATAATAACTAATTTTATCGGAAGTGTACAGGGCTAATCCTTGCGATGAGATCTTTACGTTGTAGTTTGCCGGAATAAGCTTAGTAATATTATCGGCTTTAAAGAACATATCGAAGTGCTTGTCAGTTTTACCAACATCGATGCTAAAGGTATCGCCAGTCGAGTTCTTAGGGTTCAGGGCGTATACGCGAATAACCTCTTCATCTCCTTGAACACTAATATCTGGAACTTGAAGAACGCCAGTAGCTCGTACGACTTTCTGAAGTTCTTCCTGAGTAATGTTGAAGTCGATCTCAGGTTCTGGAAACCCAATTTCTTTTTCAGGAGGAGCAACAATCATAGTAGGCTCAGCATATGTGTAACTGAGTTGTTGATTGCCGGATTTGATAAGCATAGACTTTTCTTCGAACTCAATTTCAGGATCATTGAAAAGCGATAGAACACCGAGAAACTTTGTGAGTTCATAGATGGCGAACTCACGCGGGAATGTTTCTGTTACTATAGCTTTCGCAAAAATTGATTTGTGTTGCGAAATGGTAGATAGTGTCGATCCTGGACGAACCAGGATCGACGGGTTAATAGTCGCGAAGTTTTTTAAGATCGCGATTGTATTGTCACTTAGTTTCATAATGTATAGTCTCCTGTTATTTCTTTACTTTTGAAGATGCGATTTGTGATGGATCGGCCGTAGCAGAAGCACCAATTGATGCTAGAGCTGAAAGCTTTCCGCCGAAGGTATAGAAACCTGCGTGTTGCAAGTGCATCCATGGGCACATCCAGACTTTCATCCCGGTTTTACGGGTATTCTGACAGAAGAGATAATCTTCAGACAGGTAGCGCTCAGACTCAGGATCAATTTCAGCTTGGAAATACATGCCAATCTTACGTGTGCCGTCGAACTCAGCTGTACGTACATGATCAGGTTTATACATGATAAGCGGGAACTTCCTTGCATATTCTTCAAAAGTTTCGCGCCGGATCATCATGAAACCCGTACCAATCTCAAGAACTTCAGCAGGTTCGTCTAGACGAATAGATTTTGAACCTTCGCCATTCTCCATGACCGGATTGAAAACAAAGTCACCAACAAAGTCTTCAAGAACAGATGGATTCTCGTCAGCCACACCTTTGTCAACGGCCATCTTGATCTTTTCCCAAGTGATACACTTCTTAGGATAAGCACCACCGATGATGTCATAAGGAGACTCGTCGGTCTGAAGGGCCAATAGTGCAAGCACGTCTTGAGGATTAAATCCAATGTCTGAGTCAACAAACAAGAGATGAGTATAACCTGAACGCAGGAATTCGTCAACACAATAATTCCGTGCGCGAGTGATAAGCGATTCGTTAAACAGGAAATACGAACGCATTTCGATGCCGTACTTTAGACACAAAGCTGTCAAGTCACACATCGACCGAGCGTACAAACCATTACACTGCCCGCCATACATTGGAGTAGCTACGAATAGCTTTTTCTTCTGTAGTTCCTCGATTTTAATTTGGATTTCCATTATTACCACCTTTCATCGTCTATATAGACACAAATTTTAATCGGCCCCACTCTGAGTACCGCATCTAGTATTAGTCCAGGATCAGATTGGCTTTCAGTCACCTTATATGCGTAAATCTTCCACCACTTAAGAGGATTTAGAAATAAGGTGACTATGACATCCGATTGCTTTATATATGATAAAAGCTTTTTCACTTATCATCCTCGTGTGTTGTATCGTGCACATAGAGCTGAATGATTGCATAATGAATTACTTTCATCAGATCTTTTCTCCAGTCGTCAGGATTACCTTTTCGACCATAGCGCTGAGCGTATTTTAAAACATTACCAACGCAAAAACCAGAACCATGTCCGGAATCGATGATGAACTCAGTCGCTTGAAACTTAGTTCGCGAGTAGTGTTCACCGTACGTATTATTAATATAATCCGTAATTTCTGAAATGTACAGGGCTTCTTTATACTTATATTCTATATTAGAAGAAAGCTTCGAGTCCTGCTGTAGCTGATTTTGTGTAATTGAATTCGTTTGTTCTTGAGAAGTTATATTGGAATCCAAGTCTTGCGTCAACAAGCTCGCGCTTTCCTTCGAGATATTGTAGGACTTCAGTTGCCATGTCATGTGCGGTGCTCACTGGTACGTTTTGACAGATGTGGTTAACGCTCTTCTTTGGATCGAGCAATTCGAAATCTTGGGGAAGACCCATAATAGTCATCGCTTCCCTATAAGTTATATAGCGGTCTTCAATCGGGTGCGTCAGCATCATTGGATAGTGACCGACAAATGCACCGATGTAGTCTCGTGGAACAATGGTTCCTCGACGCATGATATTTCCGCCTGCAGCTAATTTAGCTTTGCGTCCTTTACATCTGTCGACTTCTTTCGTATATCCATTATTACCCATCCATTTAGCTACTTCATCGTAATCAATTCCCATTCTTTCTATATATGATAAAACATCTTGGCCACGAGCTTTTGCTGGTTCAACAGTTTTGCAGAATTCGCGGTGTGTAATTCCACCGTGAATATGCTCGAGGATAAACCGATAGTATGGATCGTCTTTCGATGGAGTTTTCGTATTGATAGGTTCCATCTGAAAGTTTGATGTTACGCCTAAAATCGTGTCTTCAATTGTCGGGCGTTCACGTTTATAGAAGTTCAACACCGGAATTTTGTTACCTCTCCAAAAGAAGTAAAAAGCTCGTTCGCGAACTTGGGCTACACCATGAAGCAGCGACCTCGTACGGTATACTGACATACTATAACCATTATCTAAACCAATCTGATGAAGTTGGTTGCGAACGTTTTCACCGATTTTACCAGCAAATCCAGGAGCATTCTCGCCCCAAAACACTTCAGGTTTAAGCTCGCCGAGAACGTAGTTTGCAGTCTCAGTCATCCATCTATTATTGGGATTGTGATCTCCAAAGCCATGCGACAATTGGGATAAACCTGCACAGGGACACACGGTACTGATGACATCGACTTTAGTCTTTGGAAAGTCTCCACGATCAATCAGGTGATATGGCACTTCATTATTATAGTAATTAACGATGTGTCTATCATTAGCCTGAAAAGGTTCGTAAGAAGCTAACCACTCAGGGCGAGACCCAAACGCTTTCTCAGAAGCAAGAGTTTCACCCCCGATAAGTGGTACGATTGTAGCGTGTTTCACTTAACTTTTCCGATCATATTGAATATGCTGTCAAAGACTGCATCTGCATCTTGGTGTGATTTATAGAACTCGTATGCTTTCTCGCGATACTCGTTACGCATCCCGTCGTCTTTATTTAGCGCGGATATCAAGTCTGCAGATTGCTGCATGTTCTCACTAGATAGCCAGATAGTACCACTATCTGCGCATTCTGTCAAGGGTATACCTAGTACTCGATGGGTACATGCATCACCATAACCTTGGTGAAATACTGGAATTGTACCAGTAGCTACAACCTCACAGTGCGTATACTCAATTGATTTTTCGATGAACCTTGGATCTAGAAGAGAGAGTTGATACCCGTATCCAGATTTAGACATGCGTTCAAGGATTTCATGGTTTTTAAAGAATGAGAAAACTACTGGTTTGTTTCCGTACCAATCTGTAAAGTCAGTCTTGTCTGGACTAACATTGTTTAAGTAATGGAATGAATACTTTTGCTTGAGTTCAACATAAGCTAGTGATTTCTCAATACCCTCAAGAATCGTGAGTGCATTCATCTGGCGTAAGTGCTTCTCATGGAAGTCCATCATCAATCGTGGGCCCTTCCATAGAGCCATTCGACCAATCCACCTATGACACATTTTATCGATTTGTTCGATGGGTTTCCAGTACTTCTCGCGAACTTCATCGAAGTACATTCCAGGCTGGAAGTTTAAGATTTGCTTCTTTGGAGCATCTCCACCAAAGAATCCCATGATGCCGCCAGCTTCAGACATACTCTCTACTACACCAGCAAAATCACCAGTTGGAGAATGAGCAAACAAAACTTTAGATTTATCGATAGATTCTTTCAAACAATCGTTACGTATGATGGAGATCTTATTGTGATCGTGTTGAAATAACACCGATGGTGCGGATATCTTATTGAGAATTTTACGGAAGTTTTCAGCAACCTTAAGATCGTAATTCTGATTCTTCTTATGTGCGAAAGGTGGAAGCGAGTTAATGATCACTAGATCACATGAGTTGCAAGCGTCTGCTACACTATCGATATTAACATCTTCTGCAAATTTTACGTACATGAGATTTGGCATGACGTGTGAGTTAACACGAGACCATGTTTTATCTTTAGAAGCAATCACTGTACATTCATGGCCGTTCTTCTTTAGATACTTTGTCATCTCAATAGTAAATTTTGAGACGCCGCATCCTTCAATGCCGCGCCCCATAAGGATAGCCACTTTCATTTTATAATATACCTCTTTGGTGTCTGATTACGCTCGTTAATTATATATGAAAGAAAAATAGTCAGTTTCATCGTAATTCGATATTTTCATAATACATATACTCAACACCAGCTTCTTTCAGCATATTTTTGGTAGTTTCAAAAGAGTCTTTCCATTTGTTATCTACATAAGAAGGATAACACATGAATACGCGTTTAACACCGACCTGAATAACACCTTTAGCGCATTCAGAACAAAGAGGTAGTCCCCAGATATACAGGTCAGAACCAGCTAGACTTACGCCATTCAGTGTTGCATTGTATATACAATTCTGTTCAGCATGAACAATATACTTATACTTTTGCTCTCGATCATTAAGCCTAACGTCACTGTCATCAATTCCACGAGGAAAGCCATTATACCCTTGCGAAAGGATTTGGCCTCTAGCTCCTACTGCAACAGCACCCACTCGGGTGCTCGGATCTTTAGACCAAGTCGATACCTGCTTGGCTAGGTTAAAATAGTTTTGTGTCCAGTTATTTGACAAGATCAAAGTGCCTTTCATATACGTGAAGTGATGCAACGTTCCAATAAATGTGTCCCGGCTCATAACCCAGGCTTTCACACATCAAGCCCAAAACATATTTCTGCCAAGCGTAATCGTTCTTATACCCAAACACAACATCGTTTGATCGCATGTATACTAGAGCGTGAAGACGATTCTCGCGGATCATATATTGTACGGTGTTTGTGCACATGAAATCGCTGCGCCCAAAAGCATTATAATCATTCCACATATTTGGTCGTGTATAGATCATCGTAGCCCGTCGAGACTCAGGGTTCTTCTTGAGTTCTTTTACTACGTTATTATATTGTGAGGAATTTTCCTTCGACCAAATACACCAACCATAGTTTGAGTTGATATATCCACTTGGGTCTGCCACCTGTCGCCAGATAGCGGGAGGACCACCTGGAATATCGTTAACATTAAGAGACATCGACTCATACCATTCCAACTCTCGTTGAATGTAGTTTTTATCAATGGTGCCAAATATAGTCGGTTCATCTGCAATGAAACTGGCATTCATGATCTCAAGCATCTTAACGCCTGATTTATCATTAACAAACACGCCATCTTTTAAGTGCTGCTTAAAGAACAAACGAATTTGATTAAGTGTCATCATTTATTGCGATCCACATCGTAGAAGAAAATGGACTTAGCATCTGGGTTAGCATCCTGGTTAGGCTCGTACTTATTATTAAAGATGTCGCGCGCGGGATCTTGACCTTCGATTTTACCACGGAGCCAAGATACAGCGAAAGAAGCGTAGTTAATGAGATCTTTATAGGTATCTTCAAGAGACTCAAAGTTTGCTTGATCAGCTCGGCCAGACTCAAGAAGAGACTGAGCACGATACATTTTACCCTGCATGGTATCGTGGATCGTATCTACCCCACGACGATAGTGCATGGCTTGAACTACGTTTGAGTTTGGATTTTGATAGTCTTGGGACTTCTTGAGTTGTAGGTCGATGCATCCTTGAAGTACTTTTACTGATTCTTTCACGCTACTCTCCTGAGTTTGATCGAGTTCTCGTACAATACACGAGACCTGTCTTCTGATATATTACAAATTTTCAAACAGTTTGTCAATGGATAATTTCGGCACTTTACTCCATTATTCGTAGATACCATCGTATAAGAGTTCACATGATTTACTGACAAATAGAGTTCAGCCAAATCATTCTCAGTCTCAGGTACGCGTATGAAAAATAGAAGGGGAACTGAATCAACATTCTTCCACATAATCTTTGTATAGTTGTCGCTCATCCAAAATCCGCGTGTCGATTTATTTAGCCGAAACGTTTTGACGGCGTACTTCATTTCATTGATGTAACCATCTTTCTCGGAGTCGTACTTATAGATACTTCGAGTAGAATCGAAAAATTCTTGAACGACAACTTCACCGATATCACCAATGATTTCGGCGTTAGTATTAGACATTGTCATAATGCTTCTTCCATGCTGAACCAACTGTGCCGAGACCAATACCCGATAGGTAAACCTGATACATAATCCGAGATACTTCCACAGGTGTTCTTGCTTTATGTAAGTCGTGTTTGATGCGATTAACTGAAGTTGCTTGATTAATAGACTTCTTGGGCATCTTTTCAACAAGACTATTAGCAGTTTCGCGAGATTGATGGATAGGCATTTTATCCAGACTTTGAAGGATCTTGACGTCAAACAATTCTTTTTTCACGTGTTGTCACTTTCTTTTTGCTGTGAATAGACGAAGTCAATGTGTTCTTCAATCTTATCCCACGCTTCTTGAATCGCGGGAGTGCCTTCTGATCGAATAGCTTTACGTAAGGCGTTGATCTGATTAAACATCTTTACTACTTTACGATTTCCGTATCTTTCAGTCATAGCACACCAGCAACTTTAAGACCAATCATTACAATATCGTGACCAGCGCGAAAAGCACCATAGATAGCAAAAATAATGACTACTATAGCAGTAAACGTAATAATAGGTTGAACCTTTACTGCAAACATTTCGTCATTGTCATGATCACTCATTCTCTTTCCCCTTTTCCAACGCAGCCCTTGCAGCCTCCAACTTATCATAAGCAGCAGCACGAGCAGCATAAACAGCCATAGCAGCAGCACGAGTAGCCTTAGCAGCCATAGCAGCATCAGCAGTAGCCTTAGCAGCCTCAGCCTCAGCTACATCAGCTTCAAGTTCTTCTAGGGTTTTGGTCATTCCTTCCCCACCAGTTCAGCCAGCACGGCAGCGGAATCATCCAACAACTGCGCCCACCCAGTATGATCCTCTGCATCAGGTGCAGCGTTAAGTATGCGCTTGATAATATCCATAGCCTTGGCGAGTTTTTCCTCTAGCCCATCTTTTACTTGCCCATAGAGTTCGTTTATCTCATACAACTCTAACTCCAAATCTTCGATATAAGTAATGGCTTCTGATGGTGTCTTACTACCAGTACCATAGCCTAAGTCAAACAGTCTCTGCTTTAGTGAGTCAGTCATCTCGTCCACTTGGTCAAACGTTGGCATATCGTAAACGTCACTCATTTTTTGCCCTAAGGAAATCATTTTATTTTCTCCTATCAAAAGTTGAAATCATAAAATTTGCGGGGTTCACGGGCAATACGGTGTTTGCCATAGTATGACCAGAAGTAACCGTCAGCGCGCTTACGAGCTTTGATTACAGGATTAGCTTCATTTGATTGGATGATCCACTTCTGGTCTTCTTGGTTAGCGCAGTTAGCAGTGAAACCACCTGCAACAAAATCCGGAACCCAAGTTGGGTCGCGCTCAGCGTCCATCTCACGAATGAGGATTTGCTTGCCGGACTTAGTCACAGACAAGATTTCAAAGGGTTTTACGTCGCTATAACCAATCTGGTTCGCGTAACTAGTGGGAAGAGCATTAGCCATGGTTGTTTCCTTTTCCATACCTTACTCTTAGATACTATAACATGGAGCGAGAAATGTCAACTAAAAAATGCATTTTTTTAAAATATTTTGCGTAGAAGTCCTGGATTATCAGAGTGATCTGGACCAACCCAACCTTCTGGTTTAATCAGGTCTGGTAGACCAATAGGATTAGGACGACTGGCTTTAATGCCAGTTTTCTTAGCCATATTAGGCTTTAGAACTGCATCCCAGGCTTTGTATGAGTCAACCGCAAATCCATCTAGGGTTCCAATAGCCACGACACATAGATCGATTAAAGCATCTACTACGTCTTCAGGATTTTCTGCGTCTTTAAGTTCATTAAGTTCTTCCATTAAAAAGTCAATGCGAAACTGCAGAAACTTCTTGAGAGTTTCGCCATCCATCTTTTCGATGATGGGTCGAACTCCATAGTGCTCGTGCATATCGTAGATGTCTTTTACCCAGTCTTTACTCATGCTATCCACTCCGGTATTTGGCGATTTGTCCATTTATGCATTCTCTGCTTCGCTACGCGATAGTAGTTGCGATAAGACGTAACAGAGTCGTGTTCTACTTTATACTCATCCGGCATAGCCGGTGTTACTGGCGTTAGGTATCCTACATGGATATTATGAGGAGTAGAGCGCAAAGAGTCCACTAGAGTGGCACACTTATGGACTTTACCATATCGGTAGGTGTATTCATCTAGCAAGGCAAGAAAATGAGCATAGAGCCAGTTGTAATTGTTATTCGAATTCCTGCACCACACAGCAGATGGGTGGTTAATATGTGTTGCCTGATAGAGAACGGCGTCGCGAAAGTCTGGAAGACGCCAGCGCTTAGCTTTACGGCCAGATAGAGACTGGCCGACAAACTCTTCGCCATCAATGACACGATGGGCTGTAGAAAGGAGTTGCGCGGTTTCTAGGATCATTTTGACAACATGTTTGTCAACCATCATCCGCGCGGCTTCGAATGGATCTTCACTGATATAGAAGATGTTCACTTGTTTTTTGTTCCTTGTTCTTTTTCTGCTTCTTCGATAGCACGGGTTAGAGCTTCATTAATCCAAGCTTCGATGTGAATTTGAAGATCACTGAATTCTTCTTGATCCATCTTCTCTTGATCCACTGCTATCATGTTATTATTACCATCTATCTTGAAAATGTCAATAGACATTTGCATAGTTCCGTCATCATTTTCAAAAAGAAAGTCTTCATGAATTGGGATGCTGATGAAGTAGTCTTTGATCCTGAATCCAGGACGCTTATGCTGATCTAGTTCCATTTAAGTACTCCTTCTGCTTTTTGAAAGCTTTCTCACGATGATATGCATTTGCTCGGCTATAGAAGATGGTGCCATCCAGGTGATCCATCTCATGCTGAATTACTCTAGCAGTAAGACCTGCTACGTTAATCGTATCGATTCCTCCTGATGGAGTCTGAAACCGCAACCTTACTGTGTTCCAACGCTTCACCTTTACATTGATTCCTGGAAACGATAAGCAACCCTCTTCCAATAAATTCTGTTCGTCACTGTGACTGACGATTTTTGGATTGAAGCAGGCGTAGTTCTGATTCTCTCCTCGCATTACAAATACACGTAAAGGATGGCGAATTTGATTTGCAGACAGTCCAATAGACTTATGATCATTCATAGTCTTCAACATCTCTTCAACCAATTCAAACTGGTTAACTTGCGGGTTAGTAAAATCAAACTTAGCCGTAGGAATAGTTAGTACTGGATCAGGAAATTTTACTATCTGTGTCATGCTGCGATCCTGCTAAAGTTTTTGTGCTTCTCAAACTTAATCACATTAGCGAACTTATCAACCATCTGGTCTACTTTGTGACTGATGATAAAAGTGTTCGTGTCTTGCGTCAAAGTTCCAATAATTTTGAGGAACTCATCAGTGCCATTAGAATCGAGAGACCCATCAAGCACTTCGTCCATAATCAATAGGTTCGTCGATGCACTATTACGTAACCGAGCAATAGCCCTCCAAGTGAATAGGATCGATAGATTAATCCTCATCTTTTCACCTTCTGAGAACGATGAGTAACTGAATTCATCGCGAAATCGTGACTTGATCTTTTCTTCAAAGTTCTCATCCATCTCAAAGTTAACGAAGAAGTCCATAGCAGACAGATACTTATTGATTAATTTATTTATGACTGGCACGTATTGCTTGATGATTTTAGCTTTGATACCGGTATCTTTGAGGATAATAGCCGATACACTGAGCGCGTCTTTATCTCGAAGAAGTTCTGCTTTTTCATCCGAGAGTCTACCAATCATTTTTTCAAGCTCTTTCATCTTATCATCATCGACTTCAAGCTTATTGCTACTATCTTGAATATCTTTAATTTGCTTTACTAGATTCTTACACTGATCCATAAGACCATTAATGGAAATATTCTTAGCAACGATATCGATGTTTAGCGAATTAATGTTAGACATCACATCGGAGATAGACTTAAGGCGTTCAAAGACTCGAGTTATTTCTTCTTGAAGTTGACTATTAGCTTCATTGGTTTCTTTAGCCTGATTTTGTTTATGGGCTATTGTATCACACTTAAACTCTTCATCGATGTCTTGCTTACACGTAGGACATGCATCATGAGAAGAAAAGAATTCTATTTCAGACTCAAGTTTAGAAACTTTATCTGACAATTGAACTTCAAGTTTCTGCAAACTATTCTGTCTTTTGGCGATGGATTCTTGATCTCCAATCTCAGTTCTAAGCAATTGAATTTCATCACCAAGTTGCTTGACTAAGTTTCTTTCATCGAAGATGCGAGTTGTGTTTTTATTTAATTCGGCTTTGAGAACTGTAACCCGTTCTTCATTATTACGTTGGATCGCAGAGATGTATTCATTCTGCATTCGTATCTTTTCAGATGTCAAACTGTGCTCATACTCAACGTTTACTAGAGTAGACGAGTTTAAACTTATCTTTTCTTTCAAGAGTGAGTTCATCACAGAGAAGATTTGAATGTCAAGAAGGTCTTCAATAACTTCTCGCCGTTGACCTCCAGGAAGTTCCATAAATGGAACGAAAGAAGCTGAGCCGAGAACTACTACCTGACAGAAACTTTTATGATTAAGCTTGAGGATTTGCTTCTCGAGCACAGTCTGATAATCACGGTCAGCCGCTTCTTGGTTGAGAAGCTTACCATTCTGATAAACTTCAAATAAGTTTGGCTTCATGCCACGCTTGATGTGATATTGATTCAAACCAATACTGAAGTCAATCTCGACCAAGACGTCTTTCTTATTGATCGAGTTTATGAGTTGTGGCTTATTGATTTTACGGAATGGTCTGTTATACAACACAAACAATAAAGCATCAAGAAGAGTAGACTTTCCTGCTCCGTTCTCACCTACAATGAGAGTGGAATCAGTTTTATTTAGTTGTATTTCAGTGAAAGAGTTTCCGGTAGATAAGAAGTTTTTCCAACGGATCGCTGTAAAATATATCATTCTATCTCGTGTGCTTCAATGTATAGTGATTGGATGATGTTCTCAACGCGCTTCTTGTCTGTATTTACGTTCATCGTATCGATGTATTTGCGGATGATTGTGATTGTATCTTCAGCTTCATTGACGATATCTGAATCGTCTTCTAGGTTTAAGTTGAAGTGATCTTCGACTATCTGAATGTCAGCTGGTCCAGCTTTCTCAATCTTGTCAATCACCAGATCAAACCAATAAGGATTAGTCTTGTTCTTGACGATTACTTTAACATACGTATTCTTGTATTGTTCAGCATCGAAGATTAGAACGTCATCCATATTTTTTTCAGTATCGTCGTAGTGAAACTTAAAGAATATAGTATACGGGTTTTCGATAAATGTCAACCCCCTAGTTTCAGTATCTAAGATATAAAAACCTTTGGTGTCTCCATAATCAGACCAAGTGTATTGGGCTGGGGTTCCGAGATAATTGATGTTCGAACTAGAAGAACGAGTGTGATAATGACCAGAACAGACAAGATCAAATTTATCAAAAAGCTTAGGATCGTCACCATGTTCATTTATTTGCCCCCTATACATTTCAAAACCATTTAGCTCCAAGTGTCCCATTAAGATTGGAGCAGTTGTTTCATCAATAGCTTTCATGCACTTATCGCGATTCTCATCGCAAATCCATGGAAGCATAAAAATCTTTGAGCCATCGGCAAAATCTATTTCGCCAGCGGTGTTATCATATATCTTAAAATTGTTATATTTACCATCAAGAAGTTCACGCAGACTATTGACTTGATTCGTATTCTTAAAATACGTGTCGTGGTTTCCAGCAATGATATGTACATCGATGTTTCGCTGGCGAAGTGGATCGAGAAAATCGTCGCGAAGGCGTCTTGCTGTTACGTAATTGATGTACTTACGACGATCAACGAGATCGCCAAGGTGGATCACAGTAGTGATATTATCTTTATCAATTACTGGAAAAAAAACTTCATCGAAGAACTTCTTCATCTGATTCAACATCACTGGAGAATCGTTTCTGATTCCCCAGTGCGTATCTGTAATTAATGCAATTTTCAATCAGTGACCTCACCAAAGTATTTGTCTAAACTTCCTGCATTCTTCTTTGCTTTATTTTTAGCTTTCTTTTCTGCCTGTTTAGCATCATAACTAGCTACTAAATTCTGCATATAGTCATTGTCTAAGTCTACGCTGACTGGGCGATCATCACCAATGATTGATTGTTCAGCAAGCATTCCTTCAAAGTAAAAGTTCTCGAGAGTCTTTTGCTTTATATAAAGATGCTTCTTCTCACTATTGATCCTTGCGAGAAAGGCAAAATAGATGATCTGTGTAAAATATGCGAATGGATTACTTGATTTATCGGGATCGAAGTTATTAAAATATGTAATGCACTTCTCAAGCCCATCAGCAACCATATCTTCGCGAAACGTGTAATTCACGAAGTTTGGCATAAGAGATAATCTGAATGCGATCTTATAGAGACATTCGCCAAGATATGGTGGAATTCGCGGTCTGTCTTTATTAAGACTCGCGTATTCAGCACATTTTGCTTTATAGAGCATGATCTCCGTAAAGAATTTCTTATTATCAACATAGTGAATAGGTATCTTTTTAGCAGTTCCAATTGGTGGGAGTGTTTTCATAGGTTTACCGTATATATTTTATATTCAAAATCTTCTGAGTTGTAGATCTCCATGCGCTCCGTAAGATGCTGGAGTGTATAATTAGTCCTATCGCCGTGACGAAGATCGTCTCCGATATCGTATACCGCAACAGAGTCTTTAGTGTCTGAGAGTCTCAAGCCGCGACCGATTGATTGTAGTGTTCGAACACGAGATTTTGTGGGAGAAGTGAATACCACATTATGAAGATTGCGTATGTTAACGCCGGTTGAAAATGTTCCATAGCTTGCCACGATAACTGCATTATTTTCTTTCTCAACAATTTTTCTTACATTTTCTCTATCCACTGCATCGATGCCGCCATGAATAAAGAATACTTTTCGATCTGGATCTTTGATCTTGATACTATCATATAACAGTTTACCATGTTTGTCAACAAATTGAAACAGTAAAAGTGTATTTCCAGTCAAAGAAAGTGTTAAGTTTCTCAAGAATTTGTTTCTAACTGGATTTGTTACTATCCAATTGATTTCGTCTTGATAGTCCATCTTTGAACAGAACTTTTTATCTTCTTTAGTGTGATTCAATACAATGACTTTGATGTTAAGCTTTGCAACCTTTCCCTCATCCATCAAAGACTTAGTAGTTGTGACTTGGTGAACTGGACCAAATAGACCTTCAAGAGTAATCTTATTCGTCAGTGACCCATCAAGAGTTCCAGTGAATCCAAACCTAAAAGCAGTTTTAGTCATCTTCTCCATGATCGTAGTGAGAGACTTAGCTTTAAACTGGTGAGCTTCGTCTCCTATCACTACGTCATATTCTTCAAACCAAGAAGCTGGAAGCTTATAGATCGACTGCCAGGTCGATATCGTGATAGGTTTATTGTTATTCTTTTCTTGTCCACTATAGATCTGGTGAACGTACTTATCTGAGTCATACCCATAGTCTTTAAAATCAGATGAAAGTTGAGCTACGAGTGATGTAGTCGGAACGATGATTAGGGTCTTCAGTCCATAGAATCTGGCGATTAGATAAATGATAAGAGACTTACCCGACGCAGTTGGTGAAACAAAGACTCTACGCTCGTCAGCTATAGCTTTACAGAACGCTTCGACTTGATAGTCTCGCGGCTTCATAGTCATGCCGATAGACTCTATGAACTTAAGATAATCTTCGGCTTTGAGTCGTGTTCCATGAACTGGTTTTAAACTATCTTCTACGCTAAATTCGTAATCGCGAGCTTTACAGAATTGTCTGATCTCTTCAACTAATCCAACATATGTTACCGCGGTTAATGAATTGAGTAGGCGAATCTTTCCATCCCAATACTTATTGCGGACAGACGGCATAAACTTTGCGCCTGGAACTTCAAACGTTAGTTGATCAGACAGTTCTTGAACAACAGAAGACTCAGCTTCTACTTTAAGATATGTCTCATTAATCTTACGAAGATGTACTTTATCCACCAACTTTAAATTTTTCAAAATCAATCGCGCTCTTAATTAAATAACCTCTGTTGCTTATCGATTTAATTATCGCTTCAAGAGTGTCTACTTTCTCTTGTTGAACAGAAATTCTTAGGTTAATCTTAATAACATCTTGGTCTGCGTCAAGATACAATGACAGATCAGACTTTAATACTGATAGACGAAATGGCTGCCACCCGTTCGCACGAAGATCTTCTTCAGGCAGGACGCCACGATAATAGTCGATCTTGAGAAGCTTCAGGGTGTTCTTATCTTCTTCAAGTTTACGCAGCATCAGCCTCTCATCGGAGAACATCCTTAAGTATTTACTGTGTAATTTTGGGATCTTTAGAGCTTCTTCACCAAGCTCAATACGATTAATGTTGCAGTCTTGCGACCACAACTCATGGATTTCATCCAACTTCATACTATACCCTCACAGGTGTCAGATAGACACAATCTTCATAATATTAAATTTGAATGCAACTCTCGCCGTAACATAGCTAAGACTTGTATCAGCAGTAGTAAAGTTTATTTCACTTAAGCTATACGGAAACATATTAGTGAATTGTATTTCAGTAGTAGGAGCCATAGAGCTATTCAGAATAGTTAGAGTTCCATCAGTCACCGACCCTTCGCCAGATCCGATAGCAGCGTTCTTCAGCGAAGCGTATTGATCAAAGTTCTCAGGAAATCCGAGTTTCATGATCCATAGGTATATCTCTAAGTAGTTTGCAAGATTTTCATCGACTTTAAAAGTAAGAGTAAAGTCACCAAAAGTTGGTTTATCGCCTGGAAACTCAATCCTTTTAAAAGGTGATGGTAAATTAACATAACCAATTTCGAAAGATGGAATGTTTGCGTCAGTCGCAAAGAAGTTTAAATTTGGAGAACGCTTTAGTTTAAATCTAAACCCAAGCGGCGATAGAAAGTTCACATCACCAGGTTGCGTAGAAAGCATCCCAGTGTTAGAAGAACTGATTGTAGTTGTTAAGTCTATGGCCATGATTTACCTCTTACTATTATATTTATAAGAGGGGAAAATGTTAACCCCTTCGCATCTTAGAAATATCTTCTGCATCCTGAGCACTGAAAACTGGTACCATATTTGACTTGTGCATCGTGGCGATACCAATGAGACGAGTGCCAGTATAGACTTTGGGTTCGGGCTTTGGTGTATCTGCACTGTTCATGCCCGCGCTGTTGTACTCGGTTTTATGAGCTTTTAGCATACTCGTATATTCGGCAAACCATTCTTTATTAATATTCTTCTTATCAATAGTCTTTCCACGAGTCATCTTGGTGATCCAAGCCTCATGATTTTCTACAGCTTCTTTAAGCCTAACGGATTTAGAAGGCTTTGTCTTTCTCTTGCTTTGTGTAGTGGTATAGTATACCGGCAACAGATGCATTGTCACTTCTTGATGTCTCCCATTCCAACACCTTCGCTGTACCCATAACTACCCTGAGCTTCAGCAACATATTCGTAGTCTGTATCGAATTTTTCAAGTGTCTCCATCAATTCATATAGACTCATAGAGTTAATGTGTTCTTTAAAAGCTTCGTGGTGTAGGTCAACTGGCGCTTGCCATTCATACCACCAATTACGATATCTTACATAGTTGTTCATTTTTTATACCACCTTACACCAAAAAAGAATTCCTGCATTTTTCTATTGAACCATTTTGGTTCTCTATCTTTAGGCGGTCTGTACGTCACCGAACCCATAGGTTTAGATGGATCGCCGCTGAGATAACAGACCCAATCTGAGAGCGGTTGTGGAGTACTTACCTCATATTCCATTTTCCCTCTCCCATTTCTCCGCTTTACCCAATAAAAATATAGAATCAATAATCTTCATTGTTATAGCACTAGGACTTTTATCTGTCGGGTCCATAAGAAAATCTAATGCTTCTCTAGTTTGTTTTCGAAATGTTTTACCTTGTTGTTCTAGCAAAAAGATGTAAAACGCCGCTGTTGCCGGGAGGAACTTATCCATAGGTTTCAGCAACTTATCAGCTCTAGGTTTAATCTCATTTAGTATAAACTTAGCGTATTTGCCACTAGTTTCTACGTCAACCATCGATCACTTCCTCAAATTGTCCGTCTTTGACTTTCATGGTCTTGACAGGAGCGTGAACGTCACCAACAAGTTTAGTATATGAACGACCACCATCAATAGCAGTTCGACCAACTTGACGATAGTCATGACGGTGCTGGGAGTATTCCCAACCATCAAGACCTTCGACCATACTGAAAGTAAGATCCTCAATCATGTCACAGTTTGTGATCATAACTTGATGGTCACCATTCCGATAGACGCCAAGGTAACGGTTGCCATACTCAGGATGAGGTGTTTCACGATAGAAGATGTCTGCTGCATAATCGGCGTGTTTGTTTGGTGCAGAAGTACAAACATATTCTAGAGGAACCTTATCCTTATTAGAGTAGTGTTCGCTGATGATCATAGTGTTAAAAACTGGACTGTGTTTGATGTTCATCGCTTTCTCAACTTCTCATAGATATCAAAACCAAGTGTTCCAGGAATAGACCAAGAATACTTAGATAATATATCATCTATTTCTTCATTTGTCAACTCTTGAAATAGCGGTTCCCACCTTTTTTCAGGACCAACAAACCATCCGCGACTTTCTAGTTCATCAATCAAGTCTTGATCATCGAAATCATCAAGTTCTACATCTACGTCTACGTTAACAGTTGTCATTTTATGGGGTCCTCCACCACATTATCAAAAAATTCAAGTAGGTCCGCCTTGATGTCGGCGATGGGCTCGCTGGTGTCCACAAACCGTCCGTTCGTATCCCACTTTTCGTTGGTTAATCCACCTTTTAGAACGATCATGATGCCACTAGTCTCATACCACATCTGACCGACTTTAGACATCCGGCGTTTACCAAGCCACTTTTCGAAGTGAGCAACAGTAATATTAGTCACGCAAACCCTCCCGTGGTGAATATTCAGCCAATAGATCATTGACCAAAGCAATAGCAATGTCAACAGTCTCTTGCGTTACGTATCCAAGTTTCTTTTGCATCATTCCAATCGTAATAGCATCTTCAATGTTATCGCGATTAGCTTTACCATTAACTAATGGGTGGTGAAATTCCGACTCAAGAATACCAAAGCACAGATCACAAGCGGTCATAGTTTCCAGCATTACAAAAGCTCCTCCATAAGATTTTTTGAAAGTTGACGAATGGATTTTTCGAACAGTTGCGCCATAGACAGCGGCAAGTCTTTGAGGAAGCAGATATAGTTACCACCATACATTAAATCAAACTGAGTCAAGTTCAGTGACTCAACGATCCAACGAACTGCTACATCTCGAGAAGAAGCCCCAAGATCAAGAGCGTTTGCAACTTCAATCTCGAAAGCATTGATTGCATCAATAGTTCTGTTAGCCTCAAGATCCATAGCATAATCGTGAGCTTCACACAGGTGATCCCAGATATGCTGTTTGTCAGCATCAGAAGAATCATTCCAGTTTGCCCAGAAATCTGCAGTGGGACGAAAGCCGTAGGTATCTTTGTGTAGATCCGAAACGATAGAGCCATCAAACGTGTACATTGTGTTTCTCCATTTACCTTATATATTCAATATATTCTTTTTTCAAAGAAATGTCAACTACTTTTTTCACTGTTGAGCAACTTTTTTCTCCGTATCACCTGGGCATTCACTAGACTATATCTTAACAGAGATCTTAGAAAATGTCAACTGAAAAGTGTAAACTCCAAGAAAAAAAATAGGTTGACAATTTTTATAGACCGTGTATAATAGTATTATGTTGATAAAAATGGATAATCAATTATATATTGTAGATTGTAAATTAAACAACAAAAAAGGGGATCCTTTCGGATCCCCTTAGTTTATTTTGTAGTTTCTTCTGCTTGTTATTAGAGCAGGTTGGTAACCAAAACACGACGATAGTAAACGTTCGTATCTTCTTCAAGAGCAGCAGTTGCCGAAGCAGCGGTTGCACCTTTTGCGAAGGGGTTAGGAACGATACCATAGCGAGTCTTAAAGCCAATTTTCGGCTGGAAGGTATCTTGACCAACCGCACGAACCATCTGTAGAGGAACGTAGGGGCAATAGAAGAGACCAGCGTCGAATACGTTGGCACCTTTATAACCAATGGTCATGTAGTTACCGGAAGTATAGGGGTCGATGTAAACACGATAGCGGCCATTCAACACACCAGCAAAGGTGTTACCAGTATCGTCAACCTGCAGATTGTTTGAATTCAAAGCAGGAGTGTAGTCAAGAACACCAGCCATCTGAAGAGCCGAAGCAACGTCAGAAGAGCAGATGATCACGTTACCTTTACCCCGACGAGTATCTTTAGCAATCTGGTTAGCTTCACGTTCAATCTGGAACATCAGACCTTTGAACTTTTCAACCGACCAACGGCCGTTTGAGTCGGTGTCGAGGTCGAAGATACCTTGAGTAGTTGTACCTGTGTTGGCACCACGAACAGCAGTGATGTTGATCGAACGAACAACTTCACGGTTGATTTCAGCAAGGATTTCAGATTGCAGAATCGAAGCCAATTCAGTTTCAGCGTCGAGGCCATGAACCGCCTTAAGGTCTTGGGCGAGTTCCATGGTGTATTCAGCTTTCAGAGCGCGCGATTTAGCAGTAACAGTCTGCTTATCGATCGAGAAAGCCATTTCAGCAAAAGCCACGTTCGATGTTGAACCAAGTGCTTCGAGCTGTTGAGTGTTTGCACCACCAGCAAAGTTATAGATGTTGCTGTTAGCCAGAACTGTCGTTTGAGAAGTTGAACCAGGTGAAGTACCAACCGACTTGTTACCGATAGTGTTAGCTTGCGAGATGCCAGGCGAAGCAAACTCGGTGTTAGCTTCGTTATACAGCGCTTCCGCAGTAGTACGAGCAGTCGAGTTAGCGTAGTTAGCACGCATTGCGAAGATCAAACCAGTAGGACCGGTCATTGGCTGAACGCCGCAGATATCGTATGCAATCAGGTTAGGCATTGCACGACGAACCAACGAGATCAAGATAGGATCGTAACCAGCAACCCCAGTACCACCGGCGCCAGCATAACCACCAGTACCACCGGCGTTTGCTGGTGAGACTTCGAACAGAGATTGTGGGTTAAAGTTTGCTTGTTCTCTGATCGCGATCTCGGTATTCTCGAGGATCTGAGCAGTAACTCTCCGGCGGTGTGCGTCCTTAATAGATGGAAGATCGCCATGCTCAAGCACGGGCTTCCACTTTTGGAGCAAGTCTTCTCTAATGCTAAAGGTTTCCATTTGTTTTCTCCTTTTGAGGTTTTACTAGATTATTTATTTAAAACTACTTCTTAATACTTCTGGAAAGCGACTGAACATAAACTTTCATATCAGGGTCAACGTATTCAGCTTTAGCAGGCTCATCTACTGACTCACTAATAAGTTGGTCGGCATTCACTTTCACGTCGCTCTTTGTAAAATAAGTTTCTTTGATGATGTTTGCTTTTTTATTGAATTCTTCAACAGAAGAATAATCTACAGCTTCAATCAACTTTGTAAACTTTTCTTTTTGAGTGTCTGTCAAGTTTTCAGCAAGTTTAGATGCAGACTCAGACACTTCTTTTTGAGAAACGATCTTAGTGAGTTCGATATTCTTTTCAGTCGTCTCATTGATATAATCTCTGAGCTCTTCAATTTCCGTCATGAGAGATTCAACAACACCAACTTCTTCGTCGGGGATATCAATATAATGTTCTGTAAAGAGGTTGTGAAGACCGTTGAAGAATGATTCAGCCATATCGATCTTGATGTTGCTTTGAACAGCAAGTTTGTTTTGATCCATCCATTCAGCAACTGCGTAGTTCAAGTATGCGTCAATGTTCTCTTCCATCTCTTCTTGGAGAGCTTCGAGAGCTTCTTCGGCTTCAGCTGCAACTTCTTCTTCGATACGAACTCTTTCAATATCGACACGAGTCATTACAGCTGCTTCAAACAAAGTAGAAACTTTGTCTTTGAATTCTTCCGAAAGGTCGAGAGAATTACCAAACACTAAAGCAAGATCTTCTTTGACTGCTGAAGGAAGACCTTTATTTGGTTCACCTGGTGCGCTCGCAGATTTGATAGATGCTTTGTTACTGGCTGAATTATCAGAAGTACCTAACGCGCTATCCATTTGAGCATTAACGTCATTGGGGGAAGTCATTTCTTCAGCCGCGCCAATACGAGAAACGAAGTCAGCCAATTCTTCAGGCCCAAGCTTAGTAGCATAAGAAACCATGTTTCTAATTAGATCTGAACGAGAGACGGTTGGATTGCCCGCAATCGTACTTGCATTTGAAGTTTCTTCTTCGACTATTTCCGAGTCGTCAAAGATCTCTTCACGGTTATTGTAGTTCTCAGACATTGTGATACTCCTATTTTTCTTAAGTATTTATAAAATTCAGAGATTTGAAACGAAATGCTTGAAGATTCGAAGTTTAGCTTCTTCTAGCTCTTTTTTGTTCACCTTCCTGGCGGACTCTTCAATCTTCTTCTTTGCTTGTTCAAGCTCCTGGGCTTTTAGTAAACCATTGTCCCAGACCCAATCGATACCTTCCATGATGCCATTAACGAAAGCATTTGGCGCAGATGGATCTGCAACAATATCAGCAGCCGTAGCCAAATAGAAGTCATCTTGAACTATTTGAATTCCGTTAACTTCTTTTAGCGATCCCATACCACGTGTTGAGACACCTAGTTGAACCCCAGACTCAATAAGATTTCTGGCAATCTCACCCATCGGTGTAGAAAGAATTTGTGCTTTACCAATAAAGTCGTTACCTTCAGGAATAAGAGAAACGATTTTATGAGAAACACGATCTAAGTTTATCGATGGACTTTCGGGGTGACCAAGTTCACCGAGAGCTCTACCTTTAAGAACATATTCTTCGTTATATCTTTTTACTTCTTTAGCAACAGACTCATTTCGATACATACGACCATTACGATTCTTCACTTCAGTCTGAATAAATGGACCATGGATGTAGAGGTTCTTTTTCCCTTCTACACCTTCTTCGGTGATGATCTTTATTGATTCGTTAAGTTCTGCCATGAGTTTCATTTTAGTTTCCTTAGTTCGTGTACGCGACTGCTACGGCTTTTACGTTTGTTCCAACGTCGGTGCCAAGCAATGTATCATACGCCGTGTATTTTTCAAGAACTATAGTTTGACCACCAATTAGTGTGATCGTATAATTTGTTCTAGTTAAGTTCTGACCAGATTCTGTAACACTCTTAGTTATGTTAACATTTGCACCACCGAGTGATGCAGATAACTGAATACCAGAAGTATTAGCAATTGGTCCAACGTAGTAAGTAGTATTGTTTGCAAGACCGGTAATTGCGGTGTTACCGGTCGATGTTGTGTAAAGAACCACGTCACCAACTTTAAAATAGTGATTCGTCAAAGTAATAAAATCATTAGTAGAATCAATATCTGTGTTAGAGTTGAAAGTAACCGCAGTTCTACACGTGATCGTGTTTGATACTGTTGCCGCAGCACCAGTATGTACTAAACGAATGAGACGCGAAGATGTGCTCACGGCTGTAGCCAGAGCATTAACTGACGTTTCAGTTCCGATTGGTTTGAATACTTCAGCCATTATAGTTCTTGCTCCCTAGCGAAGTCCAAAAGATTCTCGATGCCATCGTCGGTATCAAGCATTGCTTCAAACTTCTCTTTATTCTGTTCAGATAAACTGTCGTATAGTTTATTTAACAAAATTTCTTCAGCAATATCCGGATGAGTTTGGGTATCTCCACCGATTGGTTTATTGCCCTGAGTAGGAGGAAGTTTGATTTTTTGTTTAGAAGCAAGTGGATCAGATTGCATCTTATCAATGCTATCCTGTTGCATGTTCCTATTTCCAACAGCCCCAAATTGAGTCTGAGTAGCTGCAGCTTTAGCAACATTCTCTGGAGTCATCTCTTCGGCTTCCTGTACTTTCTTCTTTCTCAGAAGCTTAAAGTCTTGACTATCGATCTTGCCATTTTTATTAGCATCGATCTTATGTTGATTTCCTTTAAGTCCTTCAGAAGATACGTCAATCTGTTTACGGGCTGGAGTGAAGTATCTGACTTTTGGTTTACCATCTGAACCAGTAACCACGATAGCCTTTTTAGGGCGCATTCCTGATTCGCGTGTTTCTAAATCGGCTTCTTCTTTCATGCCGGCAAGAGAAACTTTTGAACGAGCCTTAACTGGCGCTGGTTTGCCATACTTAACTACATGCATAAAATCTTCATGCGATCGGCCAAGCGCGTTTTGCACATTTTCTTTAGCGCCTTTAGCAATTGGCGTATTTGCATGCACTTGAAGAGCTTTTACAACGTTGTTATGGTGTACTAAATGTTTTTTTCCATTTTCAAAAGTTAGCTTGTGCATACTATCAACTGGTACTTTACGCATCTGGTTGATTATATTCTTGCTAGCTGCGCGTTCCATTTCATCATCATCTTCATTGTCGTCACTTTTCTTCTCAACTACGTATTCTTCACCCATACGGTTCATAAAGTTTCCGTAGTTTGAAGCCATCTGACCCGATTGAGAATATTCTGATTCTTCTGGAGTCTTATGTTCACCGCTATAAGTCATATAGTCATAAACGCCATCAATTTGAACTTTGGCGTAGGAGATCTTTGACTGAACCCAGGCTTCAAGGTCATCTGAATCGCTAATCATCGAAATCAGTTTACTAGCTTTATCTCTAATAGCTGACAACTCTGTCTTAGCCATCAGACCTTCAAAGTCATCTTCTGCTGAGCTTTCTGCATCATAAGCTTCATTACGCTGCATTGCGTAATAGGCACCCATAGCTTGCTTCATACGTTCTTTTTTAGACTTACCAGCAAACTTAGGATTCTTACTGTGAACGAAGTCGGAAATAACGTCTCCCATAGAAGTCTTCTTGGTGATTACTTCGTCAAGTTCAACTGATTCGGTAGTTGGAATATTTGTTATACCGTGCTTTTTCCAATCTGGATGACCAGACTTTGTAAAATGTTTAACATTTGGAAATGCTTTCATAGTCTTCTTTTTTGTCTCTTCATAATCACTTTCCATTTCTTCTTTTTTCATAGAAGAACCGCGCTTAACTTTATTCACATATTCCGAACTATCTTTGCCGTAGCCATGTCTTTGCGCCATAGATCTAAGTTCAGTTTCGGGTTTATTACCATGCATTGCAGCAAAGTCTTTATCTGACATATTAGAGTATTTTTGCTTTGACTTTATAACTGAAGATGGCATACCAGCTTCATCGAGTTCAATTTCTTCGCTAAATTCATTTGCATCATTAGCTCTATCTGCATTTCTGCCAGATGCACCAATTATACCTCTGAGGCGATTCTTTATTTTGCGTTGAACACGCGGATTCGATGTTGCATTGTCATTAGTCGCTTTATTAGCAAGTTGACTCGCAGCTTTCTTGGTATATGCATGAAGTAAGTTTGGCGATAATTCGTCAATCTGTTCTACTTCTTCACCTAACGCTTTTGTTGCTTTTCTTGCGGCGTCAGCATATCTCATATCATTCATAGCCTTACCATGTAGGTCAGCAGCTGCGCGCATCGCTTTTCTTTGTGCAACGGTTAGTCCAGCAGCAGCGGCTCTGTTAATAAGATCTAGTCTTTCTGCTTTGTGGTCAGTCGGCTTGAGTTCTTCTTTAACCGGCATAGTATTTGCAAGTGACGCTTTGGTTTTTACGTAAGCAGGTTCAGTGCGCATGCGGCGATCGTGTTCAACTTTCATTTCTGATTTGCTATAACTGCCATGTGGAAGATTATTCATAATATGAAATTTAAGCTTTGCACTCGACATATGTCGAATAGAATAAAAGTTGGTGCTTTCTTCAACTTCTTCTTTTGCATGAACTTTTACATTATAATTGCCTCGTATTTTGTCGATTGCCATGTCAGCACCCGTTTCACGCTTGTTAGCACGACCCTGAAACGTGCGGCCCGTGTACCGGTCTTTCGCCCCAGCAATTTTTTTCAGATTGGCGCTAGCATCTTTTGTAGCCCTGCTAGCATAACGACCAAGAAGTTCTGGTGACAATTCGTCAAGTGGTTCGACTTCTTCTTTATTTAAAGTATTGAATGCATTTGATTTTACACGATTAATGTCTGCTTTACTAATCATACCTTTGCGTTTACCCATTGAATTAATGCTGGATTTTGCACGATTATTAATCGAACCATCTGAAGGTTCAGTATCTGCAGTTGATTTTAGTCTGCCTGTTGATCTAGGATTTTCATGGTGATAATCATAATCAGCCATTCCTAAATCTTTATCTGGATCAGTAATTTTTTTCGCTGCTGAAGATGATCTCCATTTAGCTTTTTCGTCAAGTTGATTAGCTTCTTCTTTGCGCATGGCATCAGCAGTCTTCTTTGCAATAGCAATTTTATTTGCAATGCGATCTTTCAAAAGATTTGAAGAAGTTTTAGGCTGGTGATATTTACCGTCATCGTCGCGATAGCCGCCCTTAATGACTTTTTCTTCTTTAACTTTTAATGTTTTGTCATAAGCCTTTGCAGACTCATCGCCTTCGTACGATGCTGTCTTAGGATCTTTTCTTTGTGGAACCCCTTTGAACAGGTGTTCCTGGTCGGTAACACCTGGAACTAAGTTTGCATAGTCGGGATTATGAAGAGCCTTAAAGTTCTTCTCACCCTGAGAAAGAGGCTCTTGAACTTCGGTGATATTTTTCTTTAGTTTGTCATAGAGCGTCATCTGATTATTCTTCCTGATTTACGTCTTCTGCGGTTTCTTCATCAGAGGAATCTTCACCTGTAGTAGCCCCAAACATGCTAGCTGAAACGTCAGCAGTAATCGCAGTGATAGCCTGTTGCGACCTTTCAATCATTGCTGCATCAACAGCAGCTTTGAGTGCGATAGCATCTTTAGTGAATGCCGAGTGAAAAATATCAGATACTTCAGTCATAATTTCCTCCAAAATCTACAAAGTATTTATAAAAAATTAGTACTGTTCGCCAGTACCTGGAATGTTTGGCTTATTAGCAATAGGTGGTGGTGGAGCAGGTTGTCCCGGATCTGTTGGTGGCATCAACGGAACTTTTTCTTGTTCCATTTCATCCATCATATCGGAAATTTCCTGTTCATTCATCTTTAAGACATTCTTGCGAATCCAAATGTCTGAGTAGTACCTACCGATATAAGGCATTAATTGGTTCAGAATATTGATCCTACCTTGAATGACTTCAGCATTTTTGAACTCTTCAAAGTGATTGTCTTTAGTATAATCAAAGGTGATCTGTTGCTGAAGAGACGACCAATCTTCTTCTGAACAAATTCCTTTAAGAACTAATTGCTTCTTGAGCGCTTCCAAGAATAACATCGAGAATCTGCGGCGAAGACGTCCAACAAACTTAGTGAACTTGACTTCGTCTCTCGAGATCTCAGAAGAGCGACCCAATACGTTTGCTGTCTCAGTATTCAATCTTGACACTGGAATATTAAGAGAGCGAAATAATTTCATCTGAAAGTATTCAACATCTTCCATCTTACCAAGGTTCTGACCAGACGGAAGCGTAGTAATTTCAGTACCGCGATTACCTTCACGGCGTGGAAGCCAGTAATCTTCTAGCATCGTCATGAACTTTCGGTCATCACGAACCTCACCAGTAACAGCGTCATAGACTAACCGATTCTTGTGACGAACCATCATGTCTCTGAGATATTGTTCTGCTTTAAGTTTAGGTAGGTTACCAACGTCAATATAGAAAATACGCCGTTCAGGAGCACGAGAAATACGATAGATGACAGTAGCATCTTCAAGCGTTCTTAACTGATTTATAGGCTTAATCGCTTTTTGCAGATAAGAGTAAACCATCTGGTTATTCTTATCCATAAGACCGGATGTAACGTGGATTATAGAATCTGTTGCAATTCTCAATCCGCCAGTCGAGTTATTATCTTGCGCCATCCCAGCATTTCCTGGAGACACTTGAAAAGAGCGATCAGAATAAACAAAGTATTCTCTTTTCGTCTTTTGAACGACAATTGGACCTTTAGGTTCTTTCTTGACTTCGCGAACTTTACGAATCTTGCGAGGATCTAGATAGCGTATCTCTTGGATGCCTTCGCGGGGCGCCTTTTCATCGATGATCGCATGATAGTATAGACGGCCATCTACGTACCAGCGTTTAAAGATCTCATAAGCTTCATTATTGAAGTTAAAGAGTCTGAGAATAACTTTAAACTCTTCGCGGATCCGATTCTTTACGTCATCACCGTATTCTATTTTTTCAAGATTTATTTCTACGACTTCATTTGAGTCTGTATCAATGGCTTCGTTGACGATGTCATCAACTGCCTTTTCAATCTCAGCTTCAAGCGAGATCTCTCTGTATTTAGAAACAAGTTCAGCCTCAGTTCTTGCCGTCCCATCTAAATCGATGTAGGTACCGTACATGCCTCCTGCGGCTACTACTACGGCACCATCATCTTTTAGTTCTGGGGCAAAAGACTCAAGAGGCTGATCTTCTTTTCGCCTGATTTCAAATCCAAATAATTGCATAATGATTTCCTATGAAATAGCCGTTACAGTATTATTTATAACGGCTTTTCTAGTGTTAAGTAGCGCCGCCGGCATTACCGGTATTGCCACCGATGATCTCGAAGTTATCGTATAAGAAGGTTACGTTAAACTCTTCCAGCTGGTCTTGAGTGTTCCAATCAAGACCGATGTTCGAGACTTCAACCGGGAAGATGCCATTGAATTGATAAATCCTAAGCACTTCGCCAGCTTTACCAAAGTGGGTAACAGAAGCTTGAGACTTATAGAGCGCAGGCGCTCCAGAAGCAAGCTTATTGATGTTACCTTCATAGGCATTAATCGAGTTATTCCATTGTTCCATCGCGTTACGAATTAGGAAGTCTTCATCGTTGATGATAGTGACAGTCCAAGGAGCAAAGGTACGATCTCCGGCCACATAGATCTTGCGGCCGAAGTATGGAACAGCGATGTTACCAATGGTGGAGGCGGGAATTTCCGCCCTCACCGTTAGGAATGGAACCTTGAGATCCGCAATGGGAGCCACTGGGTTCGTTATAGTGACTTGGTTCAGTGAAAGCCGAGCGCCACCAAGAGTTAATTGCGACCTGATGTCGTTTATCGAGAAAGCCATTGTTAACCCCTACCTATTAGAATCTACCAACAATTTCGTCAAATTGAACACCTGAGCGTACAGCGACGAAATTAAGTTGGATGAAGTTGATTGAACGAGCCGGCTTGATGTAGATGTCACCCCAGAACTCGTTGCGATCGATACGCTCGGGTGTGTTATTAGTTTCATCGCAGACTACTTTGAAGTCATAGATACCGCGCCGCCCCTTAATGTCCCTGAGATATGGTTCAACTAGGTTGCGGAAAGTAGATCTCGTGAATTCGTCGTTAAATTCAAAGAGTGTAAAATTAGCTGAAGTTGCGATAGCTTTTTCAAGAACGATAAACAAACGCCGTACGTTGATCCTATCAAAAGCTGAAGGTTTACCAAGAAGAGTTTTATCACCATATAAAACAACACCTTCACCAGGAAAGTTAACGACTGGGTTAATGTCAGCTTTATAAATTGCGTCTCTGTCTGCTTTATCTGGATTAAAAGCTAGTCTAACAACGTTCTTAATCTGACCGCGATTGAAACCGGCCGGAGAGAACCATGGGTCTCTAGTATTATCGGTACGAACCATAGTTCCACCAACATCACCATTAAGAGGAATATAACGATAAGTATCGTTGTATCTATCGTACATATACTTGTAACCAGAATCCATCACGGCGTATGAACTATTATGAATAGCATTTCTGAAAGATATAATAGAATCTGCTGGACTGTTACCAGCGAAGTTAACAACTAAACTTCTTTCTGGCGATATAAGAACCATACAGTCTTTGCGAACTTCCGCAATGTTATCGATGATCCAATTAGCAAGTCCTTCACCAACAGTACCGTATTGATTCTTACCACTAAGAATTAGAGATATATCGACTAGTTCAGTTTTCGCAAACTTTGCATACGCAGAAGCCATGTTAGCAAGAGTCTGAGTGCTTTCAGTTACACCATCATATCCATCGCGGAATGACTGAGTGTATGGTCCAACTGTGATTGCTGTCATGTTAGCAGCGGTGTTTGAAGTTACACCAGATCTTGCGTTCGCGTAAAAAACATACCGAGAGTTATCATTGATGACAGTCTGATAGAAGTTTGTAGCGCCATTTTCAGTTTTTGCATCAGTTGCACGGGAAAGATCTTTCCAAACTTCAAGAACTTGACCAGCACTTCCGGTGAAAACACCATCTTCGTCGACGACAGCAATATGCATCTCATCTCCGGCACCACCAGCCGTTAAAGTAAACGCAGAAGTTCCAGGAGCCGTATCAACAAAGTTGAAGTATTCCCAATACCGTGTAACCGAGTTCGAACTAACGTTCTGAGATAAGTTATAAGTAGTGGCAAGAGAAACGTTTGCCTGAGCGGTGAAAACAGTAGAGTTAGCGGTGACTGAAGGTGCACCTATAGCAGTGATCTTGATGTTCTGAATACCGATAGTGGAGTTACCAGCTGCGATATAGTCACCAACATTTAACTTCCCAACTATGGTGTTTGCCATAGTATTTGCGTTAGTGTTAGCGCTAGATGAAGTAACTACGATCTGAAGAGTGTTACTATTAATCCCGAAACTAAAAGCCGGTATGCTGTCAGTATTACCAGTAATAGAATTTGAGTAAGCGTTTGGAGATTCGCAAGTCGAGATCTTCAATCCATTACCTAGATAACCACCATATTTTGCTACCCAATATACGTTAGCATCGAAACTAGATATTGTGCTATAATCGTCACTGTTCTTGACTAGAACGTTAGCATGAACCGAAGTACTGTTTACAGTAGCTACTGAGTTGTATGTGTTACTAGCAGTGCTACGAACAACATAAAGTTGGTTACCATAAGCTAAGAAGCTTGAAGCTGTAAACCAAGTTTCAAAGTTGTTTGCTGTAGGCTTGCCGAATGTTACGGCGAGTTCATCTTCGCTCGAAATAAGAACTCTTTCGTTAATTGGTCCCCATCTGAAAACACCTGCAATTGCACCTTGCGTAGTTGACACAGAAGGAACAACTGTTGTAAGGTCAATTTCAGAGATGTTGACGCCAGGACTTACTTGAAATGGCATGATTTTCTCCTTTATATCATAAAACTAGAGCAATAAATCTTATTCTTATTTATAAAAAGGCTAGCTTATAAACCAATTATCAAATTCACTACTAGAAACTATAACCGCCTCATCTACGGGCATACCATCGTCTTGGTAACCAAAGGGAGACATATTCTCTTCTATCTGTCTTTCATTTTCTTCAAGGATTTTTTGACGAACGTCGGTATCTGATAACTGTTTAAAGTACTCTTGGCTAACCATCCATGAGAATAATACTAGACACATGACTAAATCGTCATGGTGACCTTCTTCTGCATTATAAGAAGTTCTATCAGCTACATAAGTAGAAAGTTGTTGTATGATGTTAAAGTCGTTGAGTTTAATTTTATGAGACTCAACCATTGACTTAAGGTTTGTACACCCTATTCTTTTAGTAAGTTTAGTGGTTTTCATGCCTAAGCGACTCTGAGACCCGCCGGATCCAAGAGAAACACCTTTTCTGCCGCCAACCTGCGTAGTAACTACGTTTTCATATTCGAGATCTTGGTGAAGAATATTAACTACTTGAGATCCTATATTGGTTTCAATTAATACCCAAGCTTCATTAAAGTACTTAGCAACATTCATAATAAGAGTTGGGAACAAAAGTTCCGAAATACTGGAATTCTGATAAGTAGCAACTACTTCGTAAGGAACAGTAGTAACATCTATTATTGTAAATGCTGAACTATCCTGCCCAAGCCCTTCAGCTAAGTCAACTGTCATAAAGTATTGGTGATCTTTCTTTGGATCTGTAAATACGTTAACACCGAGTTGAATTGTAGACGGCGGAAAGAATACTAACTTTGACAAAATAGATGGATGAATAAGCGTATTAGACGATCCAAGAAACTCACACTCAAATTCCTGACGGAATTGATCGATTGAAGTGTTCTTAATCATCAACTCTTTCCAGACTTCATCACGACCTGGAACGTCTGACCAATGAACGTCTACTCTGGCATAGGTGTTTCTATCTTGTTCAGAATCCATCCATATCTTATAGAAAAGATCCATACCATTTGGAGTTGAAGTGATGATGAGCTTTGTAGTTTCACCCGATGAAATCGTTGGAAAGACTGAAGCAAAGAACTGGTCTTGAATGTTACGAGGAACGAACGCAAATTCGTCTAAGTAAATCAGATTGTATGATTGACCACGAACGGCCGTTGATGACGTAGAAGAAGCAAAAATCTTAGAACCATTTTCGAGTTCAATGCTTCCTTTATTCCATTCAATGATTCCTTGCTGCATCCATTTTGGAAGCCATTCGTAAGCTAATTGAACTCTTGATAAGATCTCACGCGCTTGTCTCTCTTTGTTTGCGAGGACTGCGGTGTTATAGTTTTCATTAAATAATGCTTTGTGTAAAAGATATCCTACAACACCCGTGGTTTTACCAACTTGTCGAGGCATTTTGCATATCGTATATCGATTTTCGTCGAACACGTCAAACATTTTAACTTGATACTTATAAGGCTGAAAGTCTATCAGACCCCGATCAACGTTAACAATCTTAACGTACTTGGCGCAAAAATATTCAACATCTCTAGCACACTTTAGATATTCTTGAACTTGATCCGCGGTGAAGGGGATCTTCACATCACGTCTCTTTAAGTTCTTATTACCTAAATAAATCTCACTCATTGGTCTTTGTCGTTCTTTATCATCTTCAAGAGTTCGGCTGAAGTTAAGATCAAATTATTGTTTATTGTTTTAGGGCCACCATCATCATCTTTAGCCTGAAGTTCTTTTTGCTTCTTTGCTAAGTCAAGAAGATCTTTATTCGCATCAACCATCGTCTTCAAAAGATTAGTAACGACTTCAAAAGCTCTAGGAGATTCCGATTGTTTAGCAACATCGAAGATCTCTTCTAAAGCATCGTTTCCTTTATTGATTAAACTATAGAGATTACCCCGCGCGAACTCATAATCGTCCGACGACGTATTTGGAGCTAAACCCATCGTTTTTATTCTTGGAAGTTCAGGAAGATTTAAACTCTGCCCGATCACGTCTCTTCTATCAGCCACTTGGGAAATCCGTTGTTGTTATGATGTAATCAAAATTATCAGTTTCATCAATCGAAGTATATGCTATAGAATCTCCAATGACAGTAGTAGGATTTCCATTTGCATCAAGCCCAGGTTGAGTTACTATGCTTTGAAGCGCTAAGTTAGCAGTCATAGGAGCGTAAGACTTGACTGTAGCAATTTTAATCTGTTTTGCGTTTGTAACGGGACCATAAAGATAAGCTTTCATCGTGAAAGTCATAGTCCAAATTAAAGCTCTGCGCTGAGTAAAGTCACCCGAATAAAGATCTTCTATACTAACTGATCCAATCACAATTGGAATATCAGTAGTTTTCGGAAAGTCTGCTAGAAGTTGCGCTGAGATAGTCCATTCTGGAGTGAAGTATGGAAGAATCTGTTCAACAATCCTAGTCGCGTCTTCAGTCTGTTTAGCCATAATAGACATAGTGAATTCTATGTCATATGGAACCGGTGAATATACTTTCTTTAGAACGCTATTTCCACTAACGTTTTGATTCGTATATAATGGAATAGTAGTCTGAAGTTTTCTTTCGCTAGCATACCGTATTCCAGTTATTTCAAAACCAATCCTAGGAAGGATTGCCGCAGCGTCAACAATACCAGTGGGATTAGCATCTACACGAGCTAAAAACTTTTCTCGTGGTCCATAAGCTATCGGAACTTTTAATGTTAAAGCAACTGTTCCATCAGAATTTAATTTTTCAACTCTGATGTTATTAAATAGAGTGCCGAATATAACTACGTACTTGCGAAGTAATGAGTGATAAAAAGGAACTGAAAGCATTACGTCCTGTTGCCCCCTGCCTTTTCGCTGAATGGATCAAACTCAGTAAAGTCTATGAATTCTAGGCCTTCAGTTTCAAAAATCTGATTTTCGGCTTGAATATCTATATTTTCGACTTTATAACTTTCAAGTATGATACGCTCGCCGTATTGCGTGATAATAACATTTCCATTTTCAGCAAGAATATTATAGGCATCTGATGCCAAGGAAAGCGCGTTATACTTATTGTCAATCTCAGTAATGCCAGTATTGAAAATTTCGCTGTTTGTTTCGTAAAGCTCAACAGTTAAATCATAAGTCTGAAGTGCACCAAGTTGATAGAATATGGGTTTAACGTCAGCTTTCTTAATCTGGAATACTGATTTAGTAAGTGGGAACCAAATAAGATCGCCTTCATTAGGACGAATCTCTGAATTATAATTTCCAACTTCAGCTAAGAACGTTCTTTGCGCCATAGTCAAGACCATTTGATCTTGAACTTGTATACCAAACTTCGAAAGAAATTCACCGTCGCCAGTAAATCCATCAACGTTTCTGATATAAGCTTCAATCAAATAAGCCGAATTATATGAATAAGTTGAACCTTCTCTAAAAACTGCATCTTTATTATTTACAGTCCTAGGAATGTAATATACGTCAATGCCATAGATCCTAATCGTTTCAATGATTAGGTCTTCAATAAGATTCTGTTCGGCAGAAGAATTGAAGTTATTAAAGAAGAGCGAAGTTGCCATAAATTACCCGATCATGTCATAAGACGGAAGTGAATAAGATACAGCCATCTCATTCTCGAGTTTTTCTATTTCATCGTGAGAATCGTTATAAATCTTTTCGCCATTAAATGTAACGCCGCCGGGAAGTTGCAAACCATTAAACTTGGTTAGGTTAGTTCCCCATTGCTTCTTAATTAGTGCTGATGCATATCTTTGGAGCCAACGATCGTTCCATACGTCAGTATACTTAGCTGGATCAACAATCTGATATGCTTCGACTAATAGGTATTGACCAACTTGAATCTTATCCCAATTAACATCAATGTATAAACGATTCGTATTTCTATTGTAGCGAATTGGTTGTTTACCAACAAGTAATTGCTCAAGCAATTGAATATGCTGGAACGCCATGTAATAGGGAACCATTGACTGATAAGTAAGACTATACAAATCGTTAAGTGCGATCTGATAACGAATGTTGAATATGTTATTTGTCGCGATGTAATCGCCAATATCAAATATGTTCACGACACCAATTATGTTTTGGGGAATCGTTACGTATCCGCCTTTAAAAGCTTCAACGCTAGCTCCAGAACCAGTGCTGGTTGTGATAGTTACGTTTGGATCGAGTCTATACCCAGATCCAACAGCTGTTACAGTAATTGCACTAATTGTACCATTCGCATAAGTTCTAAGCGTTGCAGTAGCTGCTGAACCAGTAGTATCACCAGTCGTAGCAGTAATCGTGACCGTATCATTATTTGAATACGCTGTACCGCCATCATAAACTTTGATTTCTTTTACGGCGTCTGGAAAGTCACTGGCTTGGAATATGTAACTATAGAATTGTTTCTCTGTACCATCAAAGTGATAATCGTAATAATACTTCAAAGCTTCGTCAATGCGGTCTTCTACTTGATCATCATCTACGTTAATCTCGATGACGGGCTTGCCAAGTTTACGCAAGCAATATTCTTTAAATTGGTCTCGTGTAGTTAAAGTGGCCATTATAAATTCCTTATTTTAGATATTTATAATCAACCGTAGCAGTTTACATTCCCACTTCCAGCAGAAGCAGAAGGAGCGCAATGCGCGCCACCGGGAACCGGACACAGAGCGTCAGGATCCGCCGGATCTCCAACAACTACTACTGCAAGATTGTTTATTTTAATAGTGGAGGCAGACGGATTTAATCCACCCCCACCATCAGTATTTACATCATTATCTACTGCCCATAGAAGGTTATTAATTCGAACTGTAGTTTGACCAGATACTATCGTAGTCGCACCACAAGCTCGAGCGTCACCGTGTCTATGAGCAGCTGTCAAATTAGACCTTCAGGATTTTCTTGAATTCGCTAGTATGCTTCTTACGATCTTCAAGGCCAATAGTTCCACCATTGATCTTTTTGGTGACCGCCGTAACGTCATCTTTATCAGCTAGAGCATTAAGACCATTCTTGTGCCAGAACCAGGCTGCTGATTCAATAGCTCCAGATGGAGTTGAGAGATAAGCAACAGCTTCGTCAATATTCACGCCGGAATCAGCTGCGAACCCAGAATAATTGCTTTTTCCTGTAAGTTGGATAAGTCCGCGACCGCGAAACTTATAGCCGTCACCAGAAGCAGTATCACCATTACCCATTCTCGAGGCGTAAACAACGTTCGCAATTTTTTCAGGCTTTCTAGCATATTCGTTCGGGTCCTTATCTTTGAAGTACTTTGGGAAGATCTTTGTAAGACCCTCGGCTGAATAGTTAAGATTTTCTTCAATCACACGGAAGCCGCCCGATTCATGTGCAGTCTGAGCAAGAAAGTGAGCAAGACGCAAACCCGAAATATCATATTTGCTTTCAAGAGTTTTAAAGCTTTCGACCAGTGCTTTAACAATTTCTGGTTTTGAATTCGGGTAATCGTGCTTGATTTGTTCTTCTGTAAGCATATTTTTTATCCTTATGACTAATTATCTAGTAACTTGAGGGGTGAGTGTTGCGATACCCTCAACTACACGGGTTACGATACCGGTATTGCTGGTGATCTCGATATCGTAAACGTATCTTCCTGAAGAAAGACTTGTTGTAGAATTCGATGTTAAAGAAATATTTACGTATCCAGTACTATTTCCAGTAGCCGTAAAAGACGTACTGTTAGAGGAAGTATAATGCTTCCTAATTTGTCCGGCTACGGTGTATGTTGAAAGATTAATTGCGCTATTACTTGAATCTTTAACGAGAATTGCATTAGAATAGGTTGAACCCTGATCTATAACAAGATTTAGTTTTATTGACATGGTAACCTCAATTTAGTTTCAAACTATTTATATTTTCAACTAAAAGCTTCGCTTCCATCATATTTAGGCCAATAAAGATAAACTTTAATATCGTTCTTTTCATAGTCTTGATAATAAACGTCCATTTCGCCTTTACTATTGACGCTATCGTGATTGATGCCTAATGCTCGAGCTAATTCAATACTATTATGAAGTTGCAATACATCATTTTCTTCGATGAATTTCTTAATAGCTTTATTCTGAGAATCAATGTATTTTACCATAGAGTCTATATCGCTGTAATAATCATACTTTGGATACGTGATATTAAAGTGGCCACATCTAACCCACCAACCTATGCAAGAATCGGAGTTACGATATACTAAAACGATTGGGTCTTTCCAAGTTCTTTTTATGTGATCAAGATGATAAGAGAAGAAGTGGCTCTTTATGATCTTTATACCAACATCATTGGTAAATGGTTTATGAAATTTAGCTTCAGCTTCTTCTTTTTCAATTGAGTCTAATATATAGAAGTCACTTCCAAATTCCATTCCTGGATCAAAATAAGATCCGAGGTGCATTAATTGCCGCTTTCCGGAAGCATCATGATAATATCTGCGTTCCATAGAAAAATCGCTTTGATTTATGCTACTACTAAAATAGATATTGCGAACCACTGAACTCCATTTAGATCCTGGTGCGCCAGTTACAAAAATATATTTCATTAGAGGACTATATTTCATTGCGAGCTTTTCTTCATTACAAATAAGATATTATCAGACTCTTCTGTGTATTCTATAAGTTCATAATCATAAATGTTAACAACGTGTTGTATGAAATCTCTATCCCATTTAAAATACTGAATTAGTTCGGAGATTGGAAACGTTTCATCGATTCGTGGTTCATTTTTATTATTAACACGCCAAATCTGTAAGCCTCCAGATTGAGTAAGTTTATCTATAGCTTCAATCTCAGCTAAAATTTTAGGTTTAGGGCCAAAGTTAATAGAGTCTAAAGCTATTAGACAGTCGTATTGACGATCAGGGAAGTTTTCCTGATATTCTATAACATTCATCTTATAGTCTGCACCATCAATGTAGGGATCAATGCTCGTGAAGCGGCAAGCTAAGAATTCATATTTGAAGTGATTGTGCCCACAGCCGACATCTAGAATATTCTTACACCAATTAGTTTCAACTGTGTGCACAATAGAATATTTACTTAAGTCTGGCACGTCTTCAAAATATGTACTAAAGTACTTATCGAGGATGAGTTCATGAACGTCTTTGGAAAACATCCAAAGAATTTCATCATTTGCTTCTTTAATTAGAGAGAAAACGTTTTCCATATTAAACCTTCACATTCACATTCGTAATAACATTTTTACCATCAGAGTTATCGTAATAATATATATCATTCACCGGATCGATCTCTAAAACTTCACATAATTCCATGTTGTTTTTAACTTCAATAGTTTTATTCTTTTTGATAAAATCATATATTCCATCGTTGCAGAGATTAATATATTTCTTAGGATCAATAGACTTATAAGATGGATAAGTTATATTTGGACCACCTATGTGCATCCACCAATCATAACTTATTTCCATAGGCCTATGGCACATTATTATTGGACACTCAGGCCAAGTCTCTGATAAAAAATCTAATTGATATGAGAAGTCATGGCACTTAATAACCTTTATGCCAGAACTATTGAAAGGAAGATTCATCTCCAGTTCAATCTCATCTTTAGTCATCTCGTATAATTTATCGAATCTTTTTCCGAATTGTTGATCTGGACCAAAATATACGCCATGATGAAAGCTTTTTTCTATTTGTTTTTCATCATTTACATATGTAAAAGTACGATCACTCGAGTAATCGCTATTATCTAGACTCGTACTTTTATATATGCTTGATGCAACTCGGCTCCAGGCAGAACCTGGAGCCCCCGTTATGAATATGTACTTATTCACTTATCGCCATTAAAGTTTGCGTTTTGCAACTTTGTGATTCCAAGAGCCAAAGCGCCTGAACCAAAGACAGCAAGACAAGTTCCAAGTACTGCGATGTTTGGACCACCGCCGAAGTTTTGACCATAAACATAAGTTGAGAATCCAACCAAGTAAGCAATCAATACGCCCCAGAACATACCAGCTTCATTAACTAACTTTTCATTCAAAAGACTAAACATCAATGGGAACCACACAGTAGCCCTAAGAATACCAAAGAATAAAAAGATAGTGACTAGAGTCATTCCTGGCCAGTTAGCCAGAGTCAGACCAGCTGCGATTAAGAATAACATACCAACTCTTCCGATATCGATGCTAGCTTGATCGTCGCCGTGTGGTCTAATCATGTTCTTAACGTCGTGTCCAAAGATATTACTGACGCTACTAAGTTGTGAGTCAAGCACAGATACGAGGCCCGCGAACAACATAAACAAATACATGATAGCAGCCCATGCTGGCAATAGGTTACCAACAGTAAGCACGTTAACATAACCAAGTAATTCTTTAGGAACTTCGTAATGCATACCAGCAGCAAGGAAGCCAAGAATACCAGTCATCAATGGTGTTAGAATGAATATGAATGCTCCGCCAACAAATGCTTTAATAACACTGTCTTTCTTTACAGCAAAAGCACGTTGATAGAATGCATTATCACCCCATGGTGCGCCCATATGACCAATAGCAGTAGAAAAGCCAAAGCCCATAAACACGCCTAGAGCAAAGTCCGTGCCAAAGATATCACGACCATTACCAGTGATACCACCAAGGCCAAGATCAACTACACCCCAACCACCCGCGGCACTGACTGCCCAAGGCATTAATACGCCCAAGCCCAATACCAACACAGACAGTTTGAATATTTCGGTTATAACTGATGCTTTTAATCCACCACGCAAAGTATAAGTCAATGCAATAGTTGCTAGAATCAAACTAACAAAGTGATAATCTAATCCAGTCAGAACCTGAACCGATTTAGATCCCGCTAATACGTTAATAGCAAAGCTACAAATAGCGAGACTAAATAGTTCTACCATAAACAATGATTGAACACGTTTACCAAACTTTTCTTTAAGATAACCTGAAATAGTAAAACCATCGGGTTTCTTATCTCTTAATCTCTTAGCAAACCAACTGAAGAATATAAGACTTAGGAAGTTACCAATACAGAACCAGAACAATCCGACTAGTCCATTCATATAAGCTTGCTGTGCAGAGATGAACATTCCAGGCGCCCACATCCAAGCAGCACCAGTACTCATAGCCCCCTGAAGTGCACCTACTTCCCTGCGGGCTACAAAGAAACCCTCTTTACTAGTGGCATAACCTTTAGCAAAAACCCATGTCAATCCAAACACGATAGCAGCGTAGATTCCTAAAACCATAATGCCGGTGTCGGGAGTAAATAATGGGAAAATTTTAGTTAGATCCATTGTTTTTCTCCTTAAAATATTTAAATGCAGCGCGTTGAACCGGAGTTCCTTCCGGCCCAAATCCTTCAGCTATTAACTGATAGAATATTTGTTGTTTAAGTCTCATCTCTTTGATGACTTCAAGATATAAATTATAGTCTTTCATAGGCCATCCAAGTATTCTACACATCCTGGACCATAGGTCAGACGCAAATCCGTCTAAGATATCCCCTATGATTAATCTAGTTAACCTAGAGTCGATTATAGATGATAGTCCATGACTATCGATGTCAATACGTAATCTTTCAGCTAATTGATCATCGTTATCTACACCTAGCATATCATACCAACGATCACGATTCATAGTTGCTTCATTTCGCAAATAACATAATATGTGTTCCTCTGCGCTATCTACATCAATGTAGATTAATCTATCGAAAGGCATCATCCAATTTAGTATAGTCTTGATATTGTCATCTAAGTTTTCTGATGGGTTAGAAGGCCAACCAGCATATACGTTAGTATGCCATGGCTTAGTATTATTGCGAGCTTCTTCAAGTCCCGCCATAAAATCATCTATGCCTTTGACTTTACAGAAACTAGCATAACCGTGACTACTACCATCTGATAATAGTGGATTGTCTATTACATCCGTGCGGTGTTTACTAAACCGTTCTATCATCCAGCTGATAAAACTACCATAAGCCCCCGGTGGATATACTACTATAGTAACCTGATTCATATTTTTACCACTAAATTCTTGCCGGTAACATTGTATACTTCATTAAGTAATTCTTTAGTTCTATCTGTTATATAACCCGTGATTTGAAGCATCGGCCTATCCCACCATCCCATATTAGCGGTGCTGTGTGGCATGTCTTTCCATTCCCAAGTAATGCAGTCGCCAGCTTTCCATTGAGTAAAGTTTGCATTACCAATCTGAAAGATCTGCCCAAGTTCCCAGTCAGCTAACATGACTACAAACCTTCGCATAATGTTTGGATTCTTATCGATGTCAATTTCTTTGAAACTGTTTTCGCGCTCGGGTCGAGCTGCAAAGTTATCTATATGTGTATGAAGCATCTGACCTGTAGTCTGATTATGAAACTTAATCATGGGTTCATCAATTCCAAGATACTCAGCAATCTTTTGAAAGATCTCAATATCTTCAGCAGCTGTTCGATGAAATACTTCTTGTTTTGGATCTGCACCAGCTTTGATTAGATCTTTCTCTTCAACGCTCGCAGAATACAAACCCTCTTCAGCTATCTTTTCATTGAAATTATTTCGACTACTCCAATTGCTTGCTTTTGCTCGAGGCATGCACTTTGAAATAGCGTCAGTGAAGTCGGAATTAAATCTACAGACATACGTATAACTATCGGTGCCTGGAACTGGTGGTTTACTAGGATCAAAATGCCAGCTGCTCTGCTTCTTAGTAAATTCCCAGCGACTATCGCCCCAATCTTGATATTCTGTCATTTTTTTCATCCTCTAAAGAAAAATTCCTTACTAATCTATATATATAACTAGTAGGGAAAAAAATATCTTAAATGGGAATTTTTATTGTGAATCGTAAAATATTTAACTTTGTATTTAAAAATTTAAAAGAGTGCTTTAATCTTCCAAAATACGCGCAAGCTCGTGAAAGCATTAGTGTGAATACTATGGTACTATCGCTTCCATGGACTCCAAAGAAACTTGAGAAGTTTATAGCTTTATTGAATGATACATTCGATGTTGATATTAACATTGATCTATCAGTTTCTATGCTCGTGGCTGACATTGACACCAAGTATAGTTCTAGATTCTGGGGAGGAATATGGCAGCCAAGGACTGAGGTGTATCAATACACTGGATGGAATATCGTAGATAGAATTAATAATTCGAATCCTAAAGCCGTACTTGACGTTGGTTGTGGTTTTAATCAGTTTAAAGCCAGAATCCAGAATCTTATAGGCATCGATGCATTCAATAATTCAGCCGACTTCATGGTTGATATTCTAGACTATAACGTTCCCAATGAATCATACGATTATGTTATTGTTTTTGGCAGTATTAACTTTGGTGAATTTAGCGATATTAACGACAAGTTCAAGAAAGTTGTAGACTTGACTATGCCGGGTGGTACTATCTATGTTAGAGCTAATCCTGGAGAAATTCATAAGAATGGTCAGTGGGTTGATATCTATCCATGGGACTTTGAGACTGCGTATAACATAGCAGTTCTTCATAATTGTAAACTAGAGTCATTTAAGAAAGATAATGGAAATAGACTTTACTTTGAGTTGATTAAAAAATAATGAAACTCATAGTATTATTTGGTCCACAAGGATCTGGCAATCATCTATTCAGTAAAATCTTTAGTATGCATCCGGAAGTTCACGGGTGGAAAGACGCGCTTAAACCCGATGGATACTTTATCCCTCACTACAAAGAGCCTTTCAACTACTATTGGAATAACATCGATAAAATAGATTTGAATATCATGGGCGGAAAGAAATACGCCGTGACGAGTATAAGCAATCCTTATATCGAAAAGTGGCTGCCTAAAGTTCCACCAATTTTTGAATTTATTGAAAAGTGTGAAAGTCTTGGAATCGATGTTCAACCTGTAGTTATAGGCAGAGACAAGAACATCTTAACTCATCAACAAACTAGACTTCGAGGTGGACCAACATGGGGAAATATGCCTCAGCTTATTCAATGGATGAAGGTGCCACCATTCTTTGTTAGCCAAGAACTTTTGTACTTATACCGACGTCAGTATATCAGATCGCTTGGTCACTGGCTTGACTTTCCGATGGCGTGGGAAGATCCGCAGATTGACGAGATTCTAAAGCAAGACGCGAATGAAAAATACATTCACGCCGCAGATCCTTGGTGGCTTGACGAACATGTAAAGATCATCCTTACTCCGCCGAATCACCTCACTCCAAGTGCATAATAAACTAATCTATTATCTGTATTTAGTTTAGCATTAGAATCTAATAAATTCTTAAAGTTACATAGTTCAAGAAGGTCTTCAATACACATCACAAAGTGACGACTATTGTGATCATTAACGTGTTGGATATGTTGAAGTGCTAAGATTGGTGAGTCTCCAAATTTTACGTGCTTCAACATATCAAGAGGAACTAAATACTCAAACTCAGACAATATCACGAGATCATAAGAAGAAAAGTCAACGTCTTCAAAGAATATGGTTTTAATAACCGTATTGGCTTTAAAGAATCTTTGAAAGAAGCCTTCAGACATCTCAAACGATGGATGATCAGATACCAGAGTTACAGATGATTGATATTCTTTTTTTAAGAAGTGGGTTAGCGCAATAGGATTGCTACTATTGACTATTGCAACATTCTTTAAACTTTTGAAGTTTTTCCTTATTACGTCCATAGCAATAAAGTTACGGTTACGCATCTTTTCATCATTGTGCATTGCATAGAGTCTATAAACGTACTCTAAACCTCTGCTATCAAGGTGCTTAAAGATCTCGCCATGGATCTTGTCTAAGTCTTTAATGTAGTCTTGCTCAGTCGTACCTGGTCCAAACATCTCTAGCCCATCCATTGGCGTCGTGAAGCTCGACACCTTTCTTATGTGAAGTGTTAAAAATCGATATGTATTGATCTCTTTGCTTATAAGGATCTAGATCATTTGGGTATTCAGCCCCAAAACTATAAGCATAAGCAATTCCGCGGGGATGATACTTCATATCTTTGCGACTGCTATAGTAAATGAATTTATCTAAAGTCTTGAACCTGAAAGCTGTTACTTCCTGATTCTCTATAAAGCGATCTCGCATCCACTTGAGTTGATCTCCGTCCCAAGTCACGAATGAACTGTTAACGTAGCAATCTCCAGTATAGTATGATTTATAGATTCTTTGAACTTCAGTCCAATAATTGTATATCATCCTCGGTTCTTTAAAACCATATTCATCGAAATATGGTTTAAGATCTTTAAGAATAAGAAGATCAAGATCAAGAAGACAATACGGACCCTTAAAAGGAAGCTTATTGAATAGATCGAGCTTACATACTGTAAATACATTCGATTTAAATAGAGGTAGCATCTCAATCGGATATGTTTTACACTCAACACCACGACTACTATCTGTAAAGCAATAAAACTCGAATTCACCCGAATAGGTTGCTTTCAGAGACCTAAATAGTCTATTAACATATTCGGGCCCATATTTGGTACCCCACTTTAAAACTATAAACTTAACGGTTTGATTCATGATAAATGTTTACTGCGTCTTAGTGAAGCCAAAGTATTCTATAGAGCACGTCGAAAACTTATACGACCAGCTCTGTAAGTATTTAACGTATGAATTTAAGATGCACTGTTTTACTGATTATGAATGGAAGACTAATCGTCCAATTGAATTCATCGATGCAACTCCATTTGAACTTGACACTTGGTGGAATAAAGTAGCTTTGTTCAATAAAGACGTATGCAGTCCTGGAATTAATCTGTATTTTGATCTAGATATATTGATAAAAAAGAACGTAGATTTTTTAGTCGAAACAGTTGAGAAAGAAGTATTAAAAATAGTAGATACAGTTTGGAAGAATGATGAATGGTGGAGTTCAGTTGAAAAGTTAGACTATAAGAATAAAGAAAAGTTCTTTTGTAATGGAAACTCTTCAGTCATGGGGTGGGTTGGAGATTCACACCATTATTTGTATGAGATGCTTATAGAAGATATATTTAAGCACACGCACGAACATTATGGAGATGATACTTTCATTAATAAGTACGGCAATGTTGAGTATTTTCCAAAAAAGATTATGACGACTGCTGCTCGTAAACATGTTCGTTTAGAAGACGAGAGGATTCTGATTCACTATCATACGATTCCCATAATTCTTTAGCCCAAGTAGGACCTTCGTGAAGTTCAACACCTCTTCCGTGTGATGTATTAAACATTACTATAGGAGAATCTAAATGGGTCTTTTCGTGATTAAAAGAATAAATCATATTTCTTGGATGAAATTTCATTTCTTTAAGCACAGTATGAAATAGAAATGTGTCTAAGTCTTTATACTTATAGTCAATGATCTTTTTATTATTCATATAAAAATCAATCATCCACTTGAGTTGATCTCCAGTCCAAGTTACAAATGAACTGTTTACATAACATGTTCCAAAATCTCTAAAGATTGGCGCAGCTTTCATATAATCAATGTCAGTATGTGGACGGGCGCATATTGAGAATCTAGGTTCAATGAAATTATATTCGTCTAAGTAAGAAGTAATGTCTGACTGTATGAGTATATCTATGTCAAGAAGACAATAAGGCCCCTCAAAATCTAGACTATCAAAAAGAAAAAGCTTTTCCATCGTAAAGCATGAGTTCTCAACTTTGCGAAGCTCAGCAATATCTCTTATTATTATTTCTGGTTTAAGACCAATAGGATTGTCAGTATAGCAATAAAACTCGCAGGGATTGCGATACTGTTTACATATTGATTGAAAGAGTCTATTGACGTATTCGGGACCATACTTAGTTCCCCACTTTAAACATATGAACTTAATCGGGGATTCCGATATCATCTACCATATCTTTCCAGATGTTTTCATCGCCGATAACGTAGCTAAAAGTCAGTCTAGGCGTGTCTGTATAGGCGCAGTGCCAATACATATTCTCGGACTCTTTATCTGAACCAAAATAACCTACTTTACAATTCCATCCGGGTTTGTCGACAAACCTAACAAACTTATCGTTAACATGATCATAGTGCTCAAAATATCCACTAGCTTCAGGATTAAAAGAAAGCACGATGTTAAATCCAGGCGCGTTACAATTACTGTGCCAGCCGATATATCCACCAGAAGGATAAAACATTTGTAGAGCGTTATTTCTAGCTCCAAAGAAATTGATTAGTTTTCTATTTGCTTCCGTAGATTTATCTAAAAGCTCTTTATCATCTATGTACTTACGATCCATTGATAACTCTAGACCCCAAGAGTGTCTTGGGAATCCGTATCTCATAGGATCTTCTTTAAGGGCTTTTCTTAAATACTCTTCACCAGTCGCTTCTAAAGCCATAGACTTAACGCTAACGTTTTTCATCTTTTCATTTGAGCCAATTAAAGACTCGAGGTGTGAAAAATCTCGGCTATAGAAGAAGTTACTGAATTCAGTTAAAATCTTCAATAAGTCCGGGTTTAGGTTTGATAATGATTGCATTTTCCATCCTGTCACGTGATATTGTATAATGATATACTATTTGTTCAACGTCAGCAAATTCTTTATAGTTCTCAAATAAGTATATGTAGTTAAAAGCGTGCCCGCCATCTGGAAAAAAATTATGCTTTATGTCTTTGTATTTAGTATTTAAGAGATACCAGAGAGTGAATTGATCCCATGGTTTCATCTTAGGATTATATTCTGCAAATTGACTTTTATTCCACTGGCACGTATCTTGTATCAAATAAGTATCATACCAATCTTGCATCAATTGAATAGTAATCTTATTTGAATTATATAGAACTACACCACCATGATATTCTAGATTATTTTTAGAGTTAACTAAACGATCTTTAGAAACTTTTGCTATTATCTTAGTAAACATTATATCATTGTTTCCAAGATTGTCAAATACTTTTTTAATATTCTCAGATCTAATTTCAGTATCTGCGTCTATGTAAAAAGTCTTATCATATGGTGTTCTAGCCATCGCATACATTTTAGCGCGCTTATGGATTGGTATACCAGTTTCGATTTTATCGAAAAACTTACGATCAGACTCCTGAACGAAATCAGCGTGCGTAAAGAGTGTGATATTAGCTTCTGGGTAATAATCACGAAGGGACATGGCAGAATATACAGCAGCTTTATAGAAAGCACTGCTCTGCGAAGCTACATACAAAAAACCGTTCATAGTTATGCTGTTGGTTCAACCGGCGTAATAGCAACTGGATTAGCTAATGGATCTTCAAGCATGTGGAGAAGCGCCGTATAAACAAGAACTTCTGTTGGCGTTGCTGCGCGCCGAATCTTGTTCTTTACATCTCTATTTTTAGAATTCTTAACTATTTCCATATCGAAGGCTTCAGCTTTCAGATTGAAAAGAGCTTCTTTTTGTGCTCTTTCTTCGTCGATTTTTTTTCTCTCTGCGCGCTCAGCTTTTCTTTTCATATGGTTTTCAAGCGCATCACCTGCGTTTTGATCGAGAAGTTCAACGCCAAACGTATCCATGATCTCTTTCCAATCAGGATTCATCGTATCTGCAACATTGCTGATAGAAGCTACCATTTCGCGACCATCGTCGTATTTAAACGTAGCAAGGATCTGCGTTTTGTCTTCGTTTCCCCACCTAGGATTAATGATTTGTCTTGCCATATTATGCTGTCCTTACCCATAAGTAAACTGTTGATACTGTACTGCTATCATTATTTAACGTATTTCCAGAATAAGTTCCGGAGTAACTACCCGTATAACTTCCAGTAAAGTTACTACTATATGATCCAGTATAATTACCACTATAACTTCCAGTGTAAGTACCGGCATAAAATCCCGTATAAGTACCCGAATATGCGGTGCCTAAAAATCCAGCAAAGCTAGCTCGATAAGTTCCTGTATAAGCTTTTGACCGTGAACCAGCATAACCACCACTATAACTTCCAGTATAAGTACCACTAAAACTTCCGGTATATGATCCGGAATAACTACCACTATATGATCCAGTATAAGGAAGAAGTGAAGCTGTTCTTGTAGTATCAAGGAAAGCTGCGCCAGATGACGTCCATGTTCCTGGGGTTGGAGCCGATGCTTGAACTTTAAAAGTTCCGATGCCAGTAGTTCCTAACTGATTCTTTACGCGTGTAGCTAGCGATTGAATCTCTGCGTCTGACATTTCTTTTAAAGAAATTGGTGACGTAGCAGTATTGAGTTTAACTGGTCTTAATGCTGTTGGCGTAGTCGCGGCCGCAGTTTTTTTCCAAAGCTGAGTGGTGTTTGTGGTTGTTGAGTCAAGAGTGTTAGTTATTGTACTCGTTGATACCCAAGTCCCGCCGGTTGGAGTAGTCGTCTGTAGAGCGTAGAAACCAATACCAGTAGATACTAAGTTAGAAAGCGCAGTGGCGATCAAATCGGCGTTAAGATTTGCATCTACTTGTTCTTTGATAGTGGAGCTAACAAACTCAACCGGTCGTGTGATAGATTCGGCAGCTACTTGCTGATCTTGATAAAAGTTATACGTGACTGATACTGGTGTCGTGCCGATGGGGTGAGCGCCAACCGCAGCATTTAAGTAAGTATCTGTGAATGTACCAATAAGTGTTAATCCCGTAGTACTCGCAGGATTTACTGTAATATTGGCGTTTGAAGTTGAACCAATTAATTGAGTAAGGATCAAATTTACCGCATATTCATAGTCAGTCCCAGAAGCTTGCTTCAGTGATTTTGGACTAGTCGCAGTATTGATCTTAAGTAGAGCTGCCATTTTTTATACTTATGCTGGAAATGCTTGAGTGCCATTAGCGTAATAGACTACCAATGAACTAAACGATTGACCGTTCGTATATTGGACGCCCGCAACAACGATGTTTCCTGAGAAAGTTACAGTGCTTGTATTAGCATTTAGATTGATAACGTTTGAATTGTACCAGTAAGAGTTACCCGAACTATATATTAATACTTGCCCGTTTCCAACTGAAGAAGTGTTAACGTCCGATAAATCTGAGGTAGTTAATTTAGTAGCTACTAATGTATTTGAAGCGGCTGAGTTAACTGTCAGAACCCTGAAAGTGCTATTACCAGAGTTTATTATAACGTTCGCGCCTAAACCTAGATTAGTTCTATAACCATTGAAAGCCACGTTCGCCGCAAAGGAAGTATTAGTTGAAATCGAAAGAGCTGCGGCTACTGAGTTATTACCGCCCGAGAGAGTATTAGCGTATAAGGCATTAGCTGAGAACGCAGATGATACCGCAGCGTTTCCAGTTGCAGTGTTTGAGTTGGTAGTGACAACTTTATTTGACAGTGCGTCTGCTAAGACGTTTGTCTTCGTAATCCATTGACCGAATGAATCGGTCGTTACGTCTATATTTGCGACCGCTATCGTCATTTGTTAAGCTTCTCTAGTATTTGAGCCATCATTGACTTAAGTTCAAAGACGTCATTCTTCATTTGATCAAAGTCTCTGTCCCGTATTCTAAGTTTTTCCCTAGCCTCACGATAAGCCCTGAGACTATTATTGTCGGTGTTTACAACCGCACCTGGATTAGAACCTAGTCTCTTTAAGTTTTCGTTGCTATTCATATTTATACCTGAAGCGCAATGGCCCTAATGTCGTTAATCATCGGGATCCTAACTGCGTTAGAAGAAAGTAACACGATTTTCATTGAAAAGACTTTGAAGCTTGAGAACTTAGATCCAGCTGCGTTAACATAAGATAAGATACTACTATTTGTAGCGTCAAGATAGGCGTCATTAGTATTTACAATTGCAGCCGGGACTCCAAATTCATATTCGTAGAAGTTTGTCCTATCGGTTGGGCTGCTATATACCAAGTCACCATCATTGAGATACGAAAGTAAAGTCCAATTCTTGATATCAAAAGTCTCAGGGTCAGAAGGATTCCAAAACTTTCCATAAACATAAAAATCTGTATCAACTGGGCGATAAGCTGTGATCGAAACCTTCAAGTCTTCAGCTTCTTGTCCGTCTGCTAAAACAATTTTCTTTGAAACGTACTTTGTAGTAGCGTTTCCATATCTAGTGTACTCATTCGTAGCATCATTATTGATTATATTCTTGACGAATATAGAAGACTTTCTACCAAGACCAATAGCTGGCGAAGCATAAGAAGTTGAAGTATTAAGAGCTATTCTAAATGTAGAAGATTTTGCACTTGACATACTTGCTACTTCGTTTGATTTACTGACCGCGTATCTAGATTTGTCTAGATATTCAAACTCAGTTTCACCAACCAGCTTTTGGTAAGATGTATCTTTTGCGTAAGACCCATCAGTTCCTTTGAAATCATAGGATATATCCGTAAGAATAGGTTGGATTGTAGCAAACTTAGGAACCACCGCATGATACATCAAATTATCAACAGTACTAATAGTCGCATTAGCGATTAAGTAAGTGTTGGTAATATAGGCAGTATTAGAAGGATTTGGTGTTCTATACACGTTAATATTATTTGCTGCAAAGAATTTACCATTAGTTGATCCATCTAGATATAATACACCATTTGCTTCATCTGCATATTGAACTCTACCAAAAGCAGCATTTGCTGCGGTGTTTGGTCCACCAGTTGAATTTGCACTATACACTAAGTCTCCAACTTCAATAGATAAGGACGAATTAGCTCTTGTGAAGCCGGCTGTTGTAATGTATTCATCATTTTCATTATCGAAGTAAGCATAGTAGGTGCCAACTGAGAATGAAGCGCGATAGATGTTAAACTTAATATCTTCTTTTTGTATAGCAGTCCATGCCGACATATTTGCTGAAACAAATAACACGCCAGAATATGGATTACTGAAAACGTTTTCGCTGGTGTTAACATCGACTCCGCCAGTTTCCGCGGTCCATATGAGCCATTCAGGTGAGTTACCATCTGGTTTCACAATGAAAGCATATTCTTTATCAGCAGTAAGCATAATCGGTTCATCAAGAGAAACCTGTGTTTCCACTGTTCCAGTAGTGCTAGTAGTTACGTTTGCGGAAAGGATACGTCCCTGACCAATAATTGCGCCACCATTTGGATATCCATTATCAGTTTCTGTGATGTATACTGTAATGCCATTATTTGCGTTATTGTCTTTTGCGTAAAAGTATACGCCAACTTTTGTTACATACACGCCAGATGAACCATCTTCTGGACGCGTGATTTTGAACGTCTGAGCAATAGGATCAGAATTCTCTTGACGATCTTGGCGAGTACTACTTTGAACCGATACTGATGTTAAAGTCTGTACCTGAGTATTAGAAGAAGAACTTATCTGTGGTTGGGTAAGATTAAGCGTAGTTCCCTGCTTAGTCACAGACATACTTGAACCACTATATGTTCCAGTAGCCGAAGTGATGATAGCATCAGCACCAGTTACCAAATCACTTACGTTAACGATTCTAAGGACCCTGTCTCCAGTTCTAAACAAACCTTCAGGAATCTTGAATAGACCATATAGTTTTCCATCGGAAGATGAAACCAGAGCAGTTCCGTATGCTGCGCTTTGTGTGACTATTTCATTTTCTTTGCCCTGAGAAAATGTTGTACCTGCGTTTAAAGTTCCAGGCGCGCAATACGCGTCAACACTCTTCCCATCAAAGAAGACGTGCATAGTTGTATTGGGTTTAAGATTTGTAGCAGTAAAGGCTACGATTCTACTGCGAAGATACGGGTTAATCGAGAAGTCAGATACGTAATTTCCAAGTTCAACTTTTTCATTTACTGTATCAACTTTGATAGCAAGCACAGTTCTTTGCTGAGTAGTCTGAGTTATAGTTGTAGCTGTAGTAGTAGTAGAATTATCATTTCTAGTAACATCACGCGTTGTAGATGATGAAGAACCTGTAGTTCTCCAATCACCGTAATTGGTTCCGAAAGGTGAGTTCGCAAAGTCTTTCCATGGCGCAGAATTATCGATGTTAACGTTAATGTTATTTGCTTGTTTCTCATCGCGGAAGAAGTCGTAAGATGGGAACAGTTCTACTTTGCCATTCCATTGCCAGACTGATTCTGTGCAATTCCTATATTTCGTAGCGTAAGGCTGGCGAATATATTGAACATGCGTGAATGGGGAAGTAATGGTGCTTCCGGTAGCAACTGTTGTTGAGTTACCAGAGTCGTACTTAAAGTCTACTGGATAAGCGTTATAGAAAGGACGGAGAACTGTTGCTTCGGCGTCTATTGACGCTTTAAACTCTATGTTCGTTACGTCAGCGCTATTGAATGAGTTAAATGGATCAGCAAAGATTCCATTCTTAAACCTATTCAGTGCTGGATTACTTGCAGAAGGAATGTTCATGTCTTTAGCTTGTTGCTCAAGAGCATTGAGAACCACATAATACTCAAGACGCTTGATGCGATCATCAAACTTAGTAAGATCTTTCATCGTATAGCGTTTTGTTGTTTTAACCGAGATCCTCATTGAAAGATCTTTGCGCTTATAAGTCTCGGCTTCTTTAACAGTCAATGACGGATAAGGAGGGACAAAGACTTCAGCAATTGGCATAACATCGTTTTCGATGTATGGTACTTTAGGAATGACTGCTGATTGACCATTCTTTGCGATGACCTTTCCTGCAACGTCCATTGTAACAATGTCATAGCGTGGAAGATAATACTCAAAGTCTCCAGTGAATGTGGAATCTGGTTCAGCAATGTATTGGTTTGTCGAAGTAATATTGAAAGAAGTATTTGATGCAACTGGGTTAACAGTTGCCGAACCAATAGTAGTGGTTACAGTCGCGGTGTTATATTTTACTGGGCGGAAGTCGATTGCATTCCTAAGATCAACATATCCTTTATTTGATTGGAATGTTGGAATTTGTGCAGTCGTAATAGCGGTAGTATTAGACGTATTAGCATCGTCAATAGGATATGAGTCGACCGTAAAGAATCCCACGCCCGCTGAAGTATTCGCAACAAAGTGATCAAGCTCGATAAGCATCTTTGATGAGCCAGTGATTTTTCCCAAGTACTGAGGCTTAAGAGAAATTTGAGCGTGATCGTATAAATCGTCACGCTGTCCATTATCAATTGAGAACCAGTCTTTACCATCAGTATTCGTGTTTGCGTAAGTCGTGCCAACGTAGATTTTCTTAATATTGAAAACATCCGTTAGACCAAGATCCCATGGCCCCACTGAAGTAGCTGCGTTGTTAGAGCAATCAATCTTAACGAAGGTTCCTTCATTAACATCTTTCTTAACCTGGACTGCTGTTGACTTAGTAACGGGATAAGAACCATAAACTGTTAGCGAACTATTAAGAGTCAAACCCGTATTGATATTAAATGAGATCCCACCGGCAATCGCGTTAATTGACGTTATATTAAAATGGTGACCTTCTGGATAGTAATGTGCTACGTTATAAGTAGCATAAGTAGCTCCTGGTATACTAACCAAGTTCATGAATGTATTATTTGTAGTTTTGTTAACCTGATAATACACAGTCGCAGTAGAATTAGCAACTCTAAGCAATTCGCCATTAGCGATTGCTGTAGTGAAAGATGTAGATGTTCCGGTTACGTTTACGCTACCTGAAGTGATGGACACGGAACCAGCGATGTTAGATGAATACGCGGCAGCTCCTGTAACAATATTGAACTTGTTGAGAATAGAAGACGAAGTATAGTTGCCTACGGAGATTCCCAGTCTTTCGGTGCCGCCAGTTGCTGCAGTATCGAGGCTGAAGATAGCCGAACCATTCGAGGCCATCGTCGTCGAACTAATCTGACGGAAGGTGAATGAAGAATCTGTAGAAGCCGCGCCATTAACTACGAGAGTTTTTACGGCACCAAAGCCAGTTGGAAACACTGATGCTGCAAAGGTCGAGTCTTTAAGAATTGCAACGTTGGATTCAAGCACGGCGTCCGCTTTAGCGTAACCACTGCCAGCCGTAGTTTGATAGAAACTCTTGACATCAGTCGCAAAACTCTTTCCAGAGCTCATGCGAATATTGAAGATGTATAAAGCGTATTGAGTATTATAGAATCCTTTAGTTCCGTCGAAGTGCTGCATCCCGCGAATATTGGCGTAACCAACAACAGATCCCGATGGACCTGTACTAGCTAATTCAATATCTGAAAGAGAGTTTTGAGCAGTATCATAGAGTGTAACTTGAGAAAGAGTTTCGTTATTAAAAACACCTTCAACTTCGTCAACTACAACATAGTTACCCATGTTACAAGTAACGCCAATGTTATTCTCAATGTTTGTATTGACAGCACGTGGAGAGTTTACAAAGACGTCGGAGATCTTTTCGACCGGATAACCTTTAACGTATGCAAGACCAGGAGACAATCTATAATAAAAAGCTGAACTATTAGCTGTGTCCGCTTCAGAGTCAACAAAGAATGGACGAACAACATAGTCACCTGACTCATCATAAGTTCTTTGCGCCATAGAATCTAAAAGCTTAGCAGTTGGATCTGTTCCGGCTTTCTGAGTTATAGTATTTGCGTTTTCAAACTCGGCTATTGCAAAGAAGTTATTTGAAACCTCGGTGCGCAGTTTTGCAACCAGAGTAGGCGTCAGTTTAAGACGGTGCGCGCCGGGAGCGTTATAGTTTGGTGATCCGATCGCATTATCATAAAGAGAAGAATCTTGGTTTTCAGTCGTAATAGATTCAGTAGTTTCAAAGCCAACTACGTAATTATTAACATTGCTATCATAGTCTCTAACTACGATGACCTGTGAATTGACCGTTAAAAAGAAACCTTTTTGATAGATGATGCCACTTCCAACCGACATACCATAACCATAGCCCGTAGCATTAACGGTAGCGTTTGTTGTTATTGCTGTGATTGTATCAAGAAGATAACCGGCGTTCAGTGCAGCTGATTTAGTCTGAGTTGTATTGTATACGTAAAGCGTGTCACCCGATTGGAACTCATTGATGTCATTATTTGAACCGTCTTTACCAGTCTGAACATAATTCAGATACCAGCGATTGGTGTCAGGATAGTTTGCCTTATATCCACGCTTTGAATAAGAGATGTAAGCTTTAACTGCTATTGTGCCATTCGCGCTATTAGTTATGAGATAATCATTATCATATACTGTAACAACTTGAGACGTATTAGTCGTGAACGTATCATTTAATCTAATAAAAGGAAGCTTAGTCAATGGATTGGGTGCAACCCCATCAACGATCGAACCATCTTTAAAACTATAATCGCCAAGTCTCGAAATCTGATTCTGAAGAATAGATTGAATCTGGTTCAACTCTCGCGCCTGTACGGCGGTAGACGGTCTAAACAAGATCTTATAATATCTTTTTGACTCGCTAAAGTCATCAAGATAAGTCGTACTGATCGTCGTAGAGATGTTATTGCTAAGCTGCGTCGGCATCTTAATTCCTTAGAGTGTAATTATCAGATAACCCTGTTCGTTCTCACTATCTGAACGCTGGATATACTCGATGTTGTCAAGGTGTAGAACCCTGAAAGAGAATGGTTCTATATCAGGATTATTTATACCGCTTGTATTGATGGTTGCTGATACACCAGAAGTTTGTCCAACAATAGTTTCACCAAAAGTACTATTGGCTATAAAGGTGCCTAGTGTAACTACGCCTTTTACTTTAGTAGTATTAGCAAATGCAACTGTGGCTTTTGCTCCAGACGTAGATCCAAGTATGACTTCATTGTTGGTAAAAGTGGTTAGACCAGTCGTGATCGTAAACGTAGTCAGTGCGTTAAAAGTATTAGTAGAGAACGTATTCGTAGTATATAGCCTGTGACCGGTTTCACTTGAACCCGCAGTCAGGTTTGCTGATGTGCCATCCAGAGTTGTCGACAACTTTACCTTAGTAGTATTCGCTGAAGATATGTAGTAATACGTGTTGTTAGCTAAACCGCTAATAGCATTGTTTCCAGTATCAGTAGTGTATAACACTCGATCGCCATAACTAAAATACGTATTTGCGTTGGTGATAGTTATGGCGTCATCTGTATTGGAAACTGCAGTTAAAGCGTTAAAGCTTATGTTTGCATAAGCTGGCTTAGTGTACTTTTTAGGAGTACTTACTAAACCACCTTGGCGAATGGTTACTTCGGTGGATATTGATCCACTTTCATTATTGTTGAAGAATACCGAGAAGCCAAGAAGTTTAGATCCGAGTTCAAAAACTGGATCAGAGCCGTGTCCTCCCGTAGGTGGAATGATTGCTCGAGCAGTTGCATTAGATCCATAAGATGGATTTGATATTATCTGAACATTTGCATACGAGTAATTGTTTCCAGCAGATATGACGTCTATAGAATTAATAGCATATGTAGTGGCGTTTACAGTTGCTATAGCTTTAGCGCCAGATCCATCGCCCGTGATTTTAATCTGTGGAGAGATTCTAAACTCAGAAGTTGCGTCAAGCACTGGACTAGTGATAGCGTCTTCAGTATAAACGTAATATCCGGAAGCGTTCACAACGTAATTAGAGATGTTTGTTAGTTGACCTTCGCCCGTGCCATTGATTATATAGAAAGCTGAAGAGTTGTAATAGAATGAGTCGACTGATAAAGAAGATGTAGATAATATCTTGAAGACTGTGTTTGATATGACTTGAGATACAGATCCGGTTATGTATCCAGTATAACCCACGCCCGGATTAGTTAGAACCACAACATCGATGGATCCATTAACCGCTGAGGTGCTTACTGCAGTATTTGATTCTACTGGTATGTATAGACCCGTAGAGAACTTAGTGTTATTGCTCGAACTAACAGTATACATATACTTCCAAATGTATCCATCAGCAGTCTGAAAAACGCTGTTCTGGGTTAATGTTGGTTCAGAAGTTGATGGTGAACCGCTTTTGTTAAACAGACACTTGTATACTTTTTCGGAAGAATTTATTACATAAAAAGATTTAGTAAAAAGCGCGGTGTCAGTATCATCGTACTGTGCATACGTGTTTCCAGATCCCCAAAAGTATCTAGGAATCAAATTAATAACGTCTTCAGCTTTTACTCTTTTTCCGCCAACTGCTTGGCGCCTAAATTCATTGATAGCAGAAGTAGTATCATAAGCTGTGTCTGGATTGTTTTCATCCGCCCAAGGAGAGAACTTACCAATAACATAGTAATAGACGCCATTAGATATCTCTTGCTTTAAAGCGTCTGATATTTTTTCAGTAAAAAACTTAGTAGTTATATTAGACATTATGGGTAAGCCTGCGATCCATTAGCATAGTAAACTGTTATTGGTGCTGCCCAATACATGCTGGTTCCGTTTGAAGTAAGAACTTGTCCCGCTGTACCAAATGCGGCATTAGCGATAAGTTGGGATCCATTCGCAATCCTCATGTTTCCAGTAACCGTGACGTTCGCTCCAGAGAAAATCAAGTTTCCTGAAAGAGTGCGCGAGTCTGTGTTTGCTACAAAGAAGTAACCATTAACACCTACTAAGTTAACAGCATTGTTAGCCGCAAAGGCTCCCCAATACATTGAAGTTCCATTGGAGATAAGCACTTGATCTTGAGTACCAAATCCGCCATTTGCAACAAGTACGTTACCATTAGAGAAGATTACGTTAGCTGTGTGAGTATGTACACCGGAAATTGTATACGCGCCACTATTTTGTAAGTAGTTTGCCGCAGCAGTTCCACCCAAATAAGAAGCATTATTTGCTGAGATAGTAGCAATGTAAGTAGAATTAACGTATACGCCAGAAGCATTAGCGACTATACCAGTATTTGGATTGATAAACGTTCCGGTAGTATTCGCAATAAGTCCTGAACCCGTATTAGCTACGAAGTAAGAGGCTGCGATACCTCCAAGGTTCGTTGCATTGTTAGCAGTATACGCGATTCCGGTATAGATCGTACCATTTACGACCGCGCCGCCTGAGAAGGTAATTTGACCAGCAATAGCAGTAGTGTTAACAGTTGAGTTACCGATGAACACAGTCGAAGTATTAACAACCGCATTAGAACCGATGTATAAAGAGTTACTAAAAGATATATTCGCGCCAGTAAAGTATAAGTTACCAGAAAGAGTTCTAGAATCAGTGTTCTGTACAAAGTTTGCCGCCGCACTATTTCCGAGATACGAAGCGTTGTTTGCCGTTCCAGTAAATGAAGTGCTATTGATTGACGAAGTATTTGTACTATTGCTTGATAAGACTATTTGACCCGCGGATACGTTTGCATACTGAGTTGAGTTACCAACAAAGTGTGCTGTAGCATTAATGTATACGTTTGCGCCCGCAGCCACGGCTGAGGTATTAACTGTTACACCCGTTGTAGTGAATGAGTTTGCGTTTGCTGTAGCTGTGTGGTACATACCGGAAGTATTGGCAATGAAGTTTGTACCGACCGTAATAAGTGCAGAATTAACACTAGTAGAAAGGTTAGCAGTCACGCCAGTAATGCTTCCAGTCACATTCAAATTCGAAGTTATCGAGGTGTTTGTACCAGCCAGAGTGGTGTTAGAAGCAAAAGCAGTATTTGTGGTGTTAACATAAAGGTTCGCACCAGAGAAACTTGAGTTAACAGTCTTAACAGCAGAAGTTGAATTAACTGTAAAGAAGGATCCAATGTTTGCTGAGGTAGCCGCATAGAGTGTAGCAGTATTAACTTGCCCTGTAATGTTTACTGCGGCCGCATTGACGAGTGTAGCGTTTGCTGTAAAGGTTGCACCAACAGTATATGAAGCAGCATTAACAGTTCCTGTAGCATATATGCCAGAGTTGTTTGCTATTATTGCGCCATTAACCGAGATTGTTCCAGCTTGAATGTTTGTGTTTACTGTTGAGTTACCTACAAAAAAGTTTGTAGTATTCATATAAACGTTCGCACCAACATACATGGCCGACGATGCGTTTGCGGTGCCAGTGATAGTAGCTCCAGCCGAACCAGTAATTAAACCCGAAGAGTTTATAGTATTAGCATTTATGATCCAGCGCTGAGTAGAAGATCCAAGAGCAGTTCCAATTGTGTTCGATTCAGGATAGAAACCAGAAGTATTAGATACGTTATTACCTATTTGAACTGCGATAGACGTAATTACGGTGTTGACTGTCGTATTACCAACAGTAAGCGACATAGTACCAGCTCTAGTATTACCGATGTTAACGTTAGAACCAGCATCAATTCGCATTGCTTCGCTATTAGCAAGTGTGCCATTTGAAAAGAATTTAATAGCGGCTACGCCGGCAACACCAATCGCTAGGTTAGAAGCACCAGTATAAAGGTAACCTTCATTTGGACCCGTTATAGTAAACAAAGCGTTAGAAAAAGTTGTACTATCTATGCCGATGTCGATGAAAGTGTTAGAACTTATACCAGTATCATTATACAGTGCTAAGTCTGATGAAGCATTAGTACCAGTGTTACTGTTATTGATGTAAACTTGGAAATAGTTATTAACGTTTCCTATAAAGCTACCACCGGAAAGAGTAGTACTACTGAATCCAAAGATGGCATTAACAGTCGAGTTTCCGATGCTTAATGGGTGAGTTAACGTCATGTTATTCGAAGAGTTATCATATTGGAAGATAACACTCGCGCCTTCTATAGTAATACCACCGGTATTTGCTTGTGAACCGTTGGCCGATCCTTTAGCCAATACAATGTTCTTATCTGCAATGTCAAGAACACTAGTATTAACGTAAAGAGTTGTACCCGAAACCGTAAGGTTACCCGTAAATATTGCATCGACAAACTGAACACTATCAGATGTTCGAACGTTTTGGTTCATCCTGTATGGAAGCCTGGCCTCAGGAAGTGTTCCGGCGTTTGCAGTAGATACGTTAGCCGCATCGATCGCAGTCTGCGCGAACTTAGCGTTTAAGTCTACAGCAGTAAGAATCTGACCTGCTGAAAATGTATAAGTCGATGGCATATTATATTAGCCTTGAAACGTTGAGAGTAAACACATCGATCGATGCATTCGTTGTTGGTGATAGAGCCCCGCCAAGAATTCTGTATAAAGTAAAGGCATTGTCAACTTCAATCTTTTCATTTTCATTCTCTGACGATAGTAAAGTTGTGCCGAATACTTTGTTTCCTGCGGGGTGAACTAATTCTTTAAGTATATTGATATATTTATTGAGCGATTTAACGAACTTAATTTCGTATGAATATTCTTGATAATAATGGCCATCCTGAATGTATTTATTACTATCTAAGAAGCTACGCGTTCCTTCCCAGAATCCTTCACTCCGCCCAATAGCACCTAAGTTTATGGTTCCTTGAGTAACTTTATTTGTATTTGATTGTGTTGAGTTGTATAAACTAATCGATTCATTTCTACTGTGATAACCGTATCCAGAATCTTTAACTGCTACGTTTGAAACCAAACCTACGCCCAATACAACATTGCCAGTTATAACGGCGTTATTACCAGTAATACCACCATTACCATCTGAGATTCCATATCCCGCAAGTTTGGGTTCAGTTATTTGAATGTTTACATAACCATCGTATCCATTACCAAGGTTTATCCCAGTAAGTTGCGATATTGTACCAATTGATATAGTCTGACTAGTAAGTGCCAAATTAAGCACAGTACTTAAAGAAGCGTTATTGAGAGTCGATCCATAAGAGACAGAATTTATTGCTAAATTAGTGGTAGGAACTAATGAAAGGAAGTGACCGTTTTGTGACACGCCAGCCGTAACATTTATAGCGGCTGTATTGTAAGTTAAAGTATTTCCCGTAGCAAGTTGAAGAGCAGTCGAATTAGCTCCACGAACAAAATAGTAACTAGCGTTTGATAGTCCTGAAAGAGCAGTATTTCCAGTCGCGGTTGTATACTGAACGTAGTCACCATTTGCATATGTATTGTTTGCGAATGATATGTATTCAGTGGTATTTGCAACTGCGGTAAGAGCGTTGAAAGATTGATTTGCAATCCTGCCAATTAAGTTGTTTATATAGCTTATCGAATATGAAAACGAAGATACGTTACTTAAGATCACGCCAGTAAAAGTAGCTCCAGATCCAGTGCTATTAGATCCAGCAGAAATAGTTATAGTAGGCGTCGTAGTATAACCATTTCCACCATTAACTATTTTAAAGTCGATAGAACCATTTGAAGATCCGGCAATCCTTACTGTGGAAGTTATTGTTTTTAATCCAGTTCCACTTCCATTAGCCGCAGACACAAGAAGAGTATCACCTATATCATTATTAGGAGTCGTAGAAGATACGGTAATGGAATCGACTGAGCCTTGAATCTTTGGAGCCAAGTTGAAGTCAAGACCGTCATAAGCTATTCTTTCACCTACAACAAATGTTCCCTCAATGTTGCTCAAGAAGAATAAGTTAATAACGCGTCCTTTAACGAAGTTCTTTACGAAAGATTCAACGTATGCAGTTGCGCCCGATTGAGCACCAGTTATTTTCTTATTCTCAAACAGTTCATTATAACTGCTATAAGAACCCTCGATATATTTTCTCTCAATCCATTTACCGTCAGAAGGCTTTAGGATATCATACGATGGAATATAGACATCGATGTCTTCGTTGTAAAGAAGTCTAAAAAGAAGTTTTAATCCATCGATAGATCCCTTAGACCTATATAAGTCTAAGATGTGCTTCTGTAAGAAACGCGAGTCACCAGGAATGTTTTTGGGAACTACGTATTGGTACTTCTTCCTGAACTCATCTAAGAACTGTGATGTAGTAGTGTCAACGTCTCTTAAAGTAAATAAGTTCCTACTTAAATCGTTAGTTTTTCCAGTTTGTTCTAAGAATTCATAATAAGCTTTTACGAAAGCAATGAACTTCGGTCCCTCTTCTTTATAGAAGCTTGGGAACTGATTCTCAATTAGATTAGATATATTATCGAGGGTAGGAAGCATTAATTGTTACCAACAAATGGCGTTAATGAAACGGTAACATCTGAAGATTCAACTAATAGAAACTTATTTTGTACGGAATAGATGTCTTTATTCTTTAATTTTCCATAAACTGAGATGTAACTACTTGGATAAGACTTAATGTTTACGGTTAAGTCAATTTCACCCGTAGTATAATCTACTGTTCCTATAGTTGCTAAAGATGTGCGAATAAAGCCTGTGGCGGTGACCTGATTCGTATATACGTTAAGTATTCCTAGACCATTGTCTCCAACATAGCAATCGTAATCATTACCATCGGTGTGTGTGTACGTAAAGTTAGAACTATACAGCGCATGCTCGTGACCGTTAGGAAGCGCATAAAGCGTAAGTTCTGAGTACAGTGGATTATCAAAGTTAAAAGTCAGTGTGCTCGTGGATCCTGCAGTTGGGTTCCAGCGCTTAATGATCTTAAGTTCTGTGTCGTTGGATATGATTGAGCCTTCACAATCATCTATGACTCCAACAAGCTTCGAGTATCTCAAGTCATCACCAAAGTCTAATAGTGTTGTATTCGCAAAATTTATGATTGAGCTTCTAACTAATGAAGAAACTTGTGCACTGCTTATATTAGTAGCTGAGGTATCGTAACTGATTGTAGTGTCTACTTTAATGTAGAAGTATTGAGGATCAACTATAACTGCCTGGGTCGTAATGTTCTTTGTATTCAAATAATTTATGATAGCAGTCTTTAGACTGTCAGATATAGATCCCGATGTTCCGTATGGTTTTACTGAAATAGCTACTTTACCATATTGGGGAGGAGTCATATCTTCTCCGCCATAAGCTATGACCGACTGAAGCTGAGGAAATTTTGCTTTAGTCAAGTTAGCATAATCGAGCGCCGTCACAGCCCTCTCTTGAGTCGTAAAGAACCTAGTAGAATTGAACTTAATAGAATTGTTAGACTCTCTTTCAGATCCTTCAGCAGCAGTAGTTACTGTGGTGATGGTGATGTTTGAGTATCCATCAATTGAAGTTCCCTTTGAGAACCTATAAGCACCATTTCCAAGTTCTCCGAGTGTGTCCCTATATCTTACTCTAACGATGTTACCCGCTATCAGAGCTCTTCCAGTAATATCATTTCCAAAAACTAACTCGTATTGATTAGCTGCTTGACCCTGCACGAAGTATACGTTTGATGTTGAAGTTAATCCATAAAGATTTTCAGCTTTGAGCCATATTGAATTTGCGCTATCGTATTGTGAGTTAATGACTGTAACGTCTATTGAGTTCGTGTCAATATTCTCAGATTGTAAAACGTATTTAGAATTGTTTGCGGCAGAGAAGAATTCTGTTACGATAGATCCTTCAAAGATCTCTACGTTTGAAGCAATATATCCATTTGCAGTTGGATAGACTATATGATCTGAATCGGTAGAAAAAGTAAAAGTCGTATTGTCAATCGAAGTTGATGTTTTATAGAACTTAGGAATCGTGATGTATGAAGGACTTCCAGACGGAACAATAGTTATATTGACGATTGCTTTAGCTGAAGTCTTAGACCTAGGAATATAATTGAGTTCTTTTGAATGTGATACTATCGACTCACGCAATTGTGCGGTATCGAGAAACATTTCGCTGCCGACCATATTCAAATAGAAATTGTTTAAGTACGTGTTGTAAGTTAACAAATCTAGTAATACGCTCATGTTTGAGCCGTCAAAGTCGTAGTCTGATAATCTAGTTTGCGCAGACAAATAAGTCTTTAAATTATTCTTAAGACTGGCAAAATCCAGCTCAGTAGCAGTGAGGAAGTTATTTGCCATTATCTTACTCTATTGAGAATTAAGTTTAAAGTTTCTAGTTGAGGATTACTAATTATCGAAAATATTACTTTTAGATAATAGCCATTCTCATCAGGAATGGCATTGACGTATACTTCAAGATAATCAACTCTAGGTTCAAAGTTACGTATAGCCGTCGTAACAAACATTTTAACGTCCATCTCAGTGCTGGGCGTAATGTTTTCAAACAGCGATTTTTTTATGTTTGATCCAAAAAGAGGATTAAAGAATCGTTCAAACCTATCGGTGAACAATATATTTTTTATTGAAGTCTTAACGGCATCGCCGTCGCTGAGAACAAAGATATCCTTTCTAACCGGATGAGAATCCAGGTTAGTATAAATGTCGGTATATCTCGACTCTGATCTGATAGTTTGTATTGCCATAATTGTATTTATAGACTAGATATAGCTGTTGCTAGGAATAAAGGACTGTATTTTTGAACTTCGTTCCCAACTGAGCAAGAATGTCTCCAGCCTGAAGAGAATACTGAAGTTGAGAATGGACACTTGGTATCATTGACCATCGCCGAAGAAGCAGCGATCATGAACGGTATCGCATTATCACTTCTGCGTGCATCGACGATAGATGTTGTAGATCCACCCATTATGCTTGCTACTGAAGACGCTAACGAAGCTATCTGTGTACCAAGCGCGCCCGTGGTTGGAGCAATCGGTAGACCTAAAGTTGCTAGAGAAAGCATATTTGTTATGCTCATTCCTCCACCATAAGATCCGAAGTTCTGCATCTGAAACGACATCAATCCTGAGCCCGATGGATTCGTTGGAAAAGAAGCGATTCTTCTACAGAACATTTGATCGATCGCCATTCCTGGAGTCATTCCTTCACCAAAGAAAGCTCGTCCAGCATATGATGGTGGTTGCATCATAGGATTTCTAAAGAGAACAGAAGTTGGAACACTCTGCCCAAGAGTCATTTGTGCGAGTAGACTTGAGGTAGAAAATCCACCAGTCCTCTGAAGAATTGCAGCAGCTGACGAGATATTTCCAGGACCAGTGATCGCTGAAATAGCTGATGTTATCGATGCAACACTCGTAGCTAAACTCGCAGTCATCGTACTGATTTTAGAGAGTTGACTATTTACGTCTCCACACTTTGCAGCAGTAGCTGCTAAAGTAGTCACTGAAGATAATTGATTCGTAAAGAATGAAGTGCTGCGTATATTTTTTGCAAGAGACATCATAGAAGCTGCGAGTGGACCTGCTGAAGCAATTCCTTGGTTCGCTATAACTGTGCTTACATTAAGAGTCTGTGTTGCAGTCGAAGCTAATTGAGAAGAGACTGTTGACAATTGTGCGATCTGACCCGCGATTCCACCGAATCCAGCAGGAGTGCCAAGTAGATTTGTGATCGCAGTAGTAGTCGCGAGTTGACTTGCTATATCATTTACTAAACTAGATATTATGTTTATTCCTGGAAACTGAGATATAGAAGCAGCCGAAGTCAGAGTTGCAATCGCAGCCGTAGCATCGGCGCCAGTTAACCCAAGTGATTCAACCGCAGCCGGAATTCCAATAACACTTGATAAAGAACCGAGAGGTGAACTACTAAAAGAGGCTACTCCAAGAAGTGCACCAAAAGTTGACGATTGCGAGTCAGCTGCGTATGAAGCATTATAATAATTTGTACTGAATTGCTTCGTCAGAGCACAAACGCCATTCGCTAAGTAACCTATTTTATAAAGTTCCCTTACGTTTAAAAGCTTCGAAGGATTCCTGACCATGTCTCTATCATCAAACTCGGGAATTCCTACTACGGTCGATATGTAGCGCAAGTCTTCGTATTCACTAATAGTGCACAGGACGTAAAGGAATTCTTCAAGAGCGTCATACGGAATTATTCCAGGTACGGCAAGTTCATTTGCTCTTTTCTGTAATAGAGTTTTCTCAGAGTTTGTCAAATAGTAGTTATTAACCGGATCACGTGGTCTACTATTAGGAGTCAAAGCTTTAAGAGCCAAACCAGCTGCGTTAAGTCCGGCGGCGGTACCGACTGCGGCTTTGAATGCTTCACCAGATTTCTTTAAGTCTTGATCTCCAGAAGCACCATCTTCGTGAAGGTCTCCCTTCTGCTTAAGTGCAACCGTATCTTTTGTTACAACAGTACTTTCAGATGAATTAACTGGAGGTTCACGTAATATAGGTGACCCATTAACTATCTTTGTGTTATTGTCAGCTTTTTGCGTGTCACTAAGTGAAGTTGGTTCAAGACCACCTGTGCTCAAGAATTCTTGAACAGTCGTGACCGTAGTCACAGCAAGCGTATTTAAGTTTCGAATTAGAGTCGATGGTAACACCGTAGTAGATTGAGTCGTAGGTATCGCGACAGTTGAGTTTAAAGTCTGCGTATCAACGTTATTCAGGATCGTATTTTGATCTATTGACATTACGCGAATCCCATCTTTCTAAGACCTTGTTGAGCATATGACAACTGAATTCCATCAGTTCTAGATTCACATTTAGGATCTGCGCAAGTCCATACAGTTCTTTCTCCGCTTAAGCCGGCCGGAGCAGCTTCAACGTGAATGTGAATAGTTCCCGCTGAATTTGCTTCTAAGAAGCATCTGTCATAAGGAAGGTTCTCAACTATCCATTTAGCAATCTCAGCAGTTTCTGCGTGGTTTCTACTTGAAGCTCGCATATCGATAGCTTTACCAACATAGTGTCGAGATTTACCTTGACCCAGTCTAATGCCATGAAGTAGCGTTACAGATCCACCAAATTTCTCAAGCACTGGGTCGATGATATTGTAAGCCAGGTGTTGAACATTCTCAAGGATTTCTTTACGACTATATCCCATTTGTGATAAAGGAAGACTTCCAAGTCCAGGAAAACCACCAACGCTTAAATTCCTTGAGAGTTTATCGCTACCATTGTATATCGACACTGGAAGAGGTATAGAGCTCTGGTTACCCTTTGAGCTATTGTTCAACCCATCGTATCCAGAGTTACCACTGTCTCCTATCTCTCCAGCCTTGTCTCCACTGCTGTATGGCGTTCCACCCGTCGAATTCATACTTGCTGAACTCATAGCAATTGAATCTGGACTATCACCTTCATTCTCATAAATTGACATTTCATTCTGAGACATCTTCTTTGCATTCTTAGGGAATCCAGGAGCGACTCTTTCAGTAGTCATGTTATCGAGAATTGCTTCTGCCGTAGGCCATTCGGCTACAGGAGGTGTTTCTGGAGTTGGAACGTTTCTTTTTGAAGTTATCTCTACGGCCCGAACTGACTGAGCAGAAGCCGCGGCTTTATTGAAGTCAATGGTAGATCCTCTGATGTCAATAGCGCCGGTTGCATCAAAATTAAATGCGCCTGTAGTGCTTTGTTTCATAGAACCCGATACAAAGTTCATTTCATTTACTGAACTCAATTTTGTAGAAGTTGATCTGATGTCAACTAAGTTTGTTGCGTCAACATATACAGTATCAGAAGAACTCATGATAGTATTTGCGCTTCTTAAAGCAAGACTCCGTGCGGCTTCTAAGGCTACATCATAAAGACCAGTTATGTACATCGAACCTTTAGACGCGATAGTAGTATCATCATTTGATATAAAAGTTAGTTTTCCGGAACTTACTTCAAAGAAAGAATCTTCAACGCTATTGACGAGTATACTTTTAGATGCGTATTGTTTGATGTCATGATCAGCTCTAGACTCAATAGTCTTACCAGCGTCTGAACGAATCCCACCAACTACTTGTGTTCTCTTGTCTCCAGCGATAGTCTCGCGCGAAGTACCACCAATAGTCTGAGAATAGTCTTTAACAATTTCTGCAGTCTTAGCACCATCAATCGACTCAGAATAAGAACCACCGACGTCAACTACCATGTCTCCGCCAACGTTCAAGAACATATTCTGACCAACGTTCATAGTCAGGTTGCCTTCGGTTTCGATAGTTATGTCTGAATGACCTTTGAGAACTAATCTTCCCTGAGCCGACACAACACCATCACCTTTATTCGAATGCATGCCGAAGCCCCTTTTACTGGTCGGCATTAGAAAGATTGAACCATCGGCGTCTATCATTATAGCTGCGCCCGAGTGGTGCACGATTTCGATAGTCTCGGATCCTGGAATCGCGTGAATCGCAATCTTATTTCCAGTAGAGGTAATCCAACCCATCGTATCTTCAGGATTACCAATACCAGTAGCAACACCAGCACCAGGACCAGTATACACTTTAGTCGTATCAGAAGCTTTACCACCCGTTTTCACTGAAACTGCAAACCCAGGATACGGGTTAGACGCAAGCGTATGCCAACTCGATCCAACAGAGAGGCCATCGCCTTCTCTATTAGTTTCATTTTTGGTAATGTTTTTTTGATCGTTAAAGTCGTCTTCCACTGTGACTTATCCCACGTAGTTTATGTATGTTGACTTAGCGATTTGCTCTAAGACTCGTTCACTACTTGTTATTTGAGCTGCATCCGTTCTTATAGCGAGTTCTCTTAATATTGAATAGAGTGTGACCTTCTGTCTTTCGGTCATATAAAAGATTGGTGCCATGGGATCTTTAGCGTGTGTATAAGTATCTATACCACCGACTAAGATGATATGTGCTTGTCCTGGAACTGGCGGCCTGTTTTGATAAACTGTCCCACGCTGATCAATAACAAAGTCACCACCAATTGAAGAGGTATCTACGTCTTCGTCTCTGTAAGTCCTAGTAGTAGTTATGTATAAGTATTGATACTGAGATACTGTTTTTGGTCCAACTATAGTCATCACCTGCCCCTTATAGAAGTGTCTCTGGGTGTATACTTAAACGTTGTGTATACTTCATTGGCGTACTTTATACGCGGCGGATAGGTGTAGTTATTGACGTCTACGTAACTGTTTTTCTTTAAACAAGCAGGTTGTTCATAAAAACACATTGCTTGCGTGGCTTCGTCTAAAGTTCCGGCAGCCATGATTTTATTAAAAGCTTTTTGATAGGAACCATGAAACTCATCCCACATAAATGATATTTGCTGATCGAGCGTTGGACGATTGCCGTACTTTCTGAACATCAATTGTGGTCTTCCACCAGCTTCATTCCACGAGCAAATGCCATAAATCCTTGCGCCATTTGAGTCAATGATTGGTTTATCAAAACCTGTGTTTGGATTACAACCACTCTCAGCCAATAGGTTACCCATGATTCCAGAAACTTGCGTATGAATGTTTCCGCCCGAGCTTCCACTTTTTTCAATTAATTCATAGATCATATTATAGGCTTGTTCGGCGTTTGTTTTTCCACTAATTCCTAAAGAGGATATAGCTACTGTTGATTCGCCATTAACAACTCTTCCATCACCTGCATCACCAGCCATAGGCGAAGCGCTACTTAGGTTACTTGAAGAAGAAATACCGCCATTGAATACCCCGATTACTATGGGTTGTTGACAGTTATCGCCATCAGCAAAGAATCCGACTACCCAAGTTCCAGTCTTTAACCCGTGTGATAAGTTTCCGCCTGAAGTTTGCCCACCAGTAGTTGGAAACATTACGATTGCAGGTTGAAGATCGTCGTCAGATACATCGACTGTGTCATCCATTCTATGAATGCCAAAGATTCTTACACGAACGCGTGTATTATCGTAGTAGCTTCCTTTAACTATTCCAACAAACCATTTGAAATTATCGCCATAGTAATCGAAACTCATCTGATTCCCCGTTCAGCAAAGTAAGACTTATGATCAACCGTAGTTAAGTACGAGTCTTTATTGAGCCTCAACGTAGTATACGTAAATCCGTCATTTCTCACTATGTTTTTTATTTCCGATATCATAAAGTATCCTGAAAGCTTCGTGTCAACTAATGCTTCGTCGAATCCATGAAACTCTGGAATGTTTACCCAGATCACGTCCCCGGCTCTGAGTCTAAGATCGGTATAGATAACAAGCGATATATCAACCTGAGCATACGCTAAAAATGAAGATGCATCTCTTCCCCATTTAGTTCTAAAAGATGGCTGGCTCTGATCGTCGTAGTTGTTTATAACATACTTAGTCTTTGGACTTTTTTCACTATTCGTATTATGATCAATGATTGCATCGATGTACTTAACGGTATTTAGTTTATGGTTATTGAGTTCACTATATTGATCGTCACGTATGTTGAACTTAGTTATCTTGTGATCTTTCTGTTGAAGATTGATCTCAACATATTCGTTCTCAAAATAACCTCCGACGATCTTCTCAAACATGGTAAGACGCTTATTGAACTTAAAGTTCTTTGCGATCCTATTGACATCGAAGCCCTGACTGACCATCGACTTATATAGAGGCGCATCACGATTCATCATCTCAATGTTTGAGATATAGTAGTATGGATTCTTTTTAGCTTGAACTAAAGCTTCATCGTCGACATAAGCTCTCCAAGTAGGTCTTTGAATAGCCTTGAATACGAATTCGGGTTCGATAATAGGCGAAGCTCTAAACTCATTTGCATTCGATGCACCTAGAGTCTCATAGAAAGCATACGTATAATACTTTTTATCATCTTCTGAGACTGCGTAATTGCAGAGCCAATCGACTGCTGCAAATGGAGACATATTTGGAATAACGAGTTTACGTGTTTTTTTCGTATCATTAACGAACTTAATTTTCTTTTTCGATTTTAAATTGTTTTCAACTACGTCTTTTATGATTTTATCAATCGGCGAGACATAAGCTTTTGCTACAAGTTCGAGTGAATTAAGATAAGCTTCTTTAGAAGCAAGTTCAACGTTATAAACTGTTTGTCTGTTATCATTACCAATTAATATTTCTCTGATAGCGGTGATAACAAACTCAATCTTATAATTATTCTCACCTTCGTCAGTAGACTGTTTTAAAAATACTGTTATGATCTCTTCGCCTATCATAGGATAGTTATTGATCAAACCAACATAGTCGTTGATTGACAAATTACCTTTTAAGACTGGAGAAAAGATTGATTGAAATAGAGAGAATTCTACGACTTGCTCAGCAATGCTCATTGGATCTGAGCCATCGTGCTTGGTCATTGAGATGTCATACGTCCCAATATTAAATGGATTAGTATTTTCAATCATTTGCTAAAGATTTCGGCAAGTTCATTTACTATTTGTGAAAGATAATTAGAACTAAGTAATTGTATTGATCTCTTAGAATCATTTAATTCATTCTCATAATCATACACACTTACTGCAGTCCAACCAGATCTATCCTCAGCCGAAAGACTAGTGTAAGTATTAGTTGACATCTTCCAACTGACTCTAGCAATGTCAGCGTCAGATTCATTCGTCAATCCAGTATACTTATAGTGATTCGTAGTATTCTGTAGTTGATAGATCGACTGCGTGTACTTTTTTTCTAGAAATTTGTTGAAGTCATTAGTATCAAGCGGCCAATCGTAATAAGGATCAACAACGTAATTACTGAAATAGACTACCCAGTCATAGGTAGGATCGCCATATACATTTTGCGCAACCATATCAGGCCGCATACCTTCTTTTATGATGTATGGATAAAATACTGACTTCTTTTTAAACACATCTGAAAGGATTGCCGACTTGAGAATTATGTTTCTGCAAGTGATCCCATTATAAACTATGCTTGGAAAGTTAGAAAAATATGGCATTATTATAATCCCCGCGCTACTTTCAGATCATGAGCCCAATCAGTAACAAATTCTTTCATGTCTCTCATGTCTTTATTATAGTTGCCGGTAAAACTTTCTCGCGTCTTCATATCTATTTCGGCAAACGTTAAAGTTAGATCAATGATAGCAGGAAGACCATTCTTAAAGAAAGCATTTCCGGCCGCTGCGTTATTAATTTGCATGTCTGTTAAGAAAGAAGGATCCATTTTTGGATAACCCATAACTTTGCTAGTTTTATCATCGTAAGAAACGGTGAATAGCATTGGATAATCTAATGCAAACGAATTAAAATTTTTATTATAAGTTGGATGCATTGATTGTCTAAGAATGATTAATGCTGATTGAATATCAGCGCTTTCACCTTCATTTCTTGGAGTAAGTCTAAATTGATAAGCAATTTGTCGTAAGTTCATTCCATTGAATAGAAGCGCTGTTTTTGGATTCTTAACAGCTCCCAAATAGGCACCTGCGTAAGGTGCAGCAGCAGCTGCAAGACCCCCGAGTCCTGCAGACTTTTTAGATATACTATCAATCTTACCGAACAACGCAGAAACAGTAGCTACACTCCCAACAACGCCAACTGCAACTGTAGCAATTCTATCTCTTACGTCAGAATCCCCCCAATTTAATGCCGTGTCTAATGCGTTTCCAACAATACCAAGATCATCGGGGGAAGTTGAAGAAGAATAGTGATCGCTTGGAAATTGAACAGGCAGAGGTAAGTCAAGTGTAAAAAGTGGTTCTATCTTGAGAGGATCAGACGGCCGAGTTCTTTTGTACTCAAACGCATTTATCTTTGTGAAGTAGTCAGCAGTAGTTAACTTCATGCCCGAATGACCATTTGTGACTTGCGAGTCCGGCATCTTAAGTTCCCTTATAAATAGTTCATATATATTTATAGAGAAAATTGATGTCTTATAAAGGAAGATTCATACCTAAGCAGCCATTAAAATATGCTGGTGATCCGAATAATATAATATATCGTAGTTCGTGGGAACTTAAGATGATGAGGTATTTCGATAGTCATCCAGATGTATTACAATGGAGTTCAGAAGAACTAGCAATACCATATCTTTCTCCGGCTGATAATAGAATGCACAGATACTTTCCCGATTTTATCATACAAATGCGTGATAAGAATGGTGAAATATTAACTATAATGATTGAAGTTAAGCCTTTTATTCAGACTATGGAACCTAGGAAGAATCCAACTCATCCACGTAGATATATCAAAGAAGTTTTTCAGTATGGAATTAATCAGGCTAAATGGAAAGCTGCTAATGAGTATTGCAGAGATAGGAATTGGCAGTTTAAGATTATGAGCGAAAAAGAGATAGGCATCAAGTAATGGCTCAACTATTTACTGACATTCTTGAACAGGGTAGGCAGAACTTTGCTAGACCAGGATTTATAGATTCGCGTGACTGGTTTCGCGAGACTGCTAGATCCATTTCGAGGATAAACGAGAATAAACTGATTAATAATAACGCTGAACTCCAACGGCGTATTCCAATGCCGGGATATATGTATATGTTCGTGTATGACGCAAAGCATAAAGATACGCTCCCATACTTCGATAGGTTTCCTCTTGTGTTTCCATTCTCCGTGCAGAACGATGGATTCATGGGAATAAACATGCACTATCTTCCACATCTTCTTCGTGCTAGGTTAATGGACTCACTATACAACTTAGCGACTAATAATAAATTCGATGAAAAAACTAGACTGAGAATGTCATACGACCTTCTTAATAGTGTTTCTAGAAGCAAATTAGTTGCACCGTGTGTTAAGAAATACTTGTATTCTCATTTAAGAACTAGGTTTCTTTTAGTACCATCAAATGAATGGGACATTGCTTTATTCCTACCACTTGAAAGATTCAACGTAAATAAGAGAACCGTCTTTAACGACTCTCAGAAAATGACAAGAAGACTATAATGGCATTCAACATAAAAGACATGACGTCGGCTATCAATAGGAGAGGGGGGCTCGCGAAGCCTTCCCACTTTTACGTTATGATCTCGAAGGTGCCTAAAGCACTTCAGGGAATGAGTTACCCAAAGGAAGCACACTTTTTCTGCGACACCGCAGCGCTTCCTGGATTTAATTTCTCAACACAAACAGTTAAGCCAATTGGTTACGGAACTAGTGAAAACAGACCACACGACACCTCGTTTAATCCAGTCGAAATGTCATTCTTAGTAGACTCAGACGGTAAGGTTCTCGACTTCTTTCAGAAGTGGATATCAATGGTCTATAACTTTAGTGTTGATCAGGGCGGAGTTATGCAAGGGTCTAACCTAGCTTACGGCGAGTTTGCTTATCCAGAAGAATACGAAGGTGTTATCGAAATTCACTTCTTAGATCCAGTCGGCGGCCCTAATGGTCGCGAGATAATGAAGTATACATTAACAAGAGCTTTTCCAATGACTCTTGGAAACATCAACGTTGGTTGGGAACAAAACGATACTCTCACCAGATTACCAGTAGCTTTTGCATATAACAATTGGGATACAAAAGCTATTCCGGCTTCGACTATGGACAGTGCCGAAGCGCAAAGACTTCAAGCTTCCAACAATGCAGAAAACCGATTTAACGCAGGCGGTTCTTTTGCGTTCGGATTAAACCTTCTTCAAAATGGTAGAAGAAACCCATCAGCGCTAATTTCAGGAATTGACGCGTTTGCATCATCACTTAGATAATGGAGTAATTTATGCCTTTACCAACTATTAAACACCCCGTATTCAAAATCAGCGTGCCATCTACTGGTGCACAGATTTCATATAGACCTTACACAGTTCAAGAAGAAAAGCTTCTTCTAATTATGAAGTTGTCTAATGATGTTGATGAGATTATAGGAACCATCAAGCAAATCATCAATAACTGTGTTTTTGAAGACATCGATGTTGAAAAATTCGCGATGTTTGACATTGAGTATCTTTTCTTAAACATTCGTAAAGTGTCGGTCAGTAACATTATTGAGTTAAACTATAGCGAAGAGATTGATAGTAAAGTGGTTCGCGTTCCATTTAGTGTTGATATTGAACAAGTGAAAGTCAAGTTTAATCCTGAGCATTCAAATACTATCAAGATTAACGAAGACATGGGGATTAAGATGAACTACCCCAGTGTGACTCACATGTTAAAACTCGAAGATATGATTCAGAAAGAAGAGTTTAATAGCTCTAAAATTGATGAATACATCTACGATGTATTCTTAGAATGTGTTGAATCAATTTATGATGCTGATAAAGTATACAATCGTTCAGAATTTACGAAAGATGAACTTAATCAATTCATCTCTTCGTTACCTGCTGATACGATGAATCATATTCGCAATTTTTTTGATACTCTACCATCATTAGAACACGAAGTTATTGTGGCTATGCCGAGTGGAGTTAATAAGACTGTTGTGATGAAGGGCCTAAAAGATTTTTTTATATTCTGACCGGATACAGTAGTATTTCGGTCTATTATAAAACAATGTTTTCTATGGTTCAACACCATAAATATAGTATGTCGGATTGGAATGATATGTATCCCTATGAAAGGGATCTTTTTATCGATATGTTAGCTAACTATATAGAAGAACAGAATCAGAAGAAGTAATAATGGCTATTAAACAGACAGGCGAACAGATTCTTGAACAGCTGATGCGCGAAGGTGGTCCGCGTGCACAACAAGCTGCTGCAGCGGCTATACAAGATCTGAAGATCGGTCTGTCTAAGACCATGAAAGATACGCTCGAGACTGCTCAAGCTACTGGAAAGATAACAAAACAAACCGCCGTATCTCAAAAAGAAGGCGTTGAGATCTCCAAAGTAGCTAATCAAAACATTAAAGACTTAAAGTCTGGGCAGAAAGAACTTATAACTCTTACTAAGCAAACTAATGGTTTTCTAAATAATCTATTATCTGCAAGCAATAAGTATTTTGAAAGCAATAATGAGTTTCTTCAAAACTTATTGTTAAGAAATTCACTTGATAGTAATAAACTAAACGATAAGTTGGAAAAGCTTTTTGATAAGCAAAATCGTATTCAACCTAGTCAGATTGCTCCTATTACAAATACTGGTAATGGTGGCGGTGATGATGGTGGCGGATCAACTATCGCAGATGCTGTTGCAAAAGCTATAGGATCCATCGCGGCAGCTTTCGGAACTGTGAAGACTGCAAAAGTAATTTTTGGTAGAGGTGCGGGTGCAGAACCAAAAGCCCCTACTCCCGCAGAAGAAGTACCAAAGCCAAAACCTAAGAGGGTTACTGGTGTAGAATCTGATACAAAACCACGAGCAACTGATATAGCAAAAAAGACAACACCTAAGGGGGTTACTGGTGTAGAATCTGATACAAAACCAACCGCAGCTGATAAAGCAAAAAAGACAACACCTAGGGTTAGTAGAGGTAGTGGAGCTGAACCAAGAGCCCCTACTCCCGCAGAAGAAGTAAGACCAGCACCAAAACCTCTAGTTAAAGAAAACGTTTATTATGATGAAAAAACAAAAAGATTTAAAAATCGTCTAACTAATAATTTTGTTAAAGATGCGGAGGCGACGGCTTTAGGTTTAAAGAAACCCGGAACTATAACCCGCGCGCCGGTCCCAACGCCCGAAACTGGTGTTGGCGTTGGTAAAGTACTTAAAGGTGCAGCTGCTCTTGGCGCAGCAGTTAATATTATTGCTGCGATGTATTCTAGTGGAGATCTTGCACAGGCTGAAGAAGCTAAAGGAAAAGTTCAAAAGCAACTCGCCAATGGTGAAATAACCGAGGATGAAGCCGTATTAGCATTTAAAGAAATCGATTTTTTCATAGCAGGAGTTCGCGGTCAAATCGCTGCTTATGAAGGTACTGTAGGAGCTGGAGCTGGTATAGCTGGAGGTATAGCTGGGGTGGCCGCTACCCCAGTTACTTCTCCGGTTGGCGGATTTGTAATTGGTACTGCTGTTGGAATGGCAACTGACGCGGGATTGCGGGCCGCAGCTGAAGCTACTGGAGCCAAACCAGTTTTAGAAGAGGTTGGTAAAGTAACTGGTGAAGTTGTTTCCGCGGGAGCTGCATTAACACGAAATGCACTCAGTTCTTTAACCGGGGGCTATATTTACTCAGACACCGAAGCCACTAAGAGAGATTTACTTACAGGAAGATTTACAGCAGAAGAGAATGCTGCACGTGCCGCGGCAGAAGAAGAATATCAGGCTGCTAATAAAGCTGCCCCTCAAGGTTTTAGAGCAAGGGCCGCGCTTGGTCTTAGCAGCGAAGAAGCAAAAGCTAGAGATGAGAGATTAGCTTTAGCTAAAGCTAATCGCGATAAAATCAATGCTGAAACAGAAGCTAAAAGGTTGGAGCGTGAGAAAATATACCAAGCTCAAGTCCAAGCTCAAGTCGAAAAACAAAGACTAAGCCAGCAACAAAATACAACACCAGTTGATACTGGCGATGATTCAGCAGAACCAATCGTAACTGTTATTCCAGCACAAAAATTAAATCAACAAACAATCGCCGCGGTTGACACTCCAACAAGCACTTCTTCAAATGTTACCATAATTAATCAAGGCGATAATACTACAGTTACAGGACAGGGTAACGCCGGAGGATCTAATCAAAGTTCCCCAGGCGTTGGTAGTCCTAGTGCTCCGAATAATCCTTTTGATGCAAGACTATACGGTAAAGCGGATAGGCGTAACGGGTTTTAATCTTTTGCCATCTTCTTGAAGAAACTCAAGTCATCGTCATCGTCATCTGATGAACTATTCCACGAAGAAGCTGCCGTCTCAACCTTCGGTGCGGTAGTAGCTTTTTGCGGAATTGGGAAAGCTTCTTCCTCTCTAGAATTAGGACCAGCCGCACGAGCAGCCTCAATACCTACACCAAGCGCTCGAGATAAACGCGCTTTGAGTTCATCATAAGACTTGAAGTTCTTAGGATCGACGAGTTCGGTAAGTGAGTACTCAGACTTCCAGACAGCTTCAAGCTTATCATCGTCGTTGAGCAATGGTGCCGGATCGTCAAACTCAGACTTATCGTAGTTCCGATAGCCTTCGACGTTGCGGATCTTCAACTTAAAGTTTGCACCTTCCCAAAGATCAAATGGGTTAATTGCTACTTCACCTTCAAACTGTGGGTGCATAGCCTCATTGATCTTATCGAAGATCTTTTTACCATACTTATACAGGAACACCTTACCCTCGTTTGCTGGGTTCGCAGTGTCTTTAACAACGTATACGTTTGAGTGATAGGCAAGTCGCTGCTTCTGTTTACGAGCAATTTCTTTGTCGGATTCTACACCCGAGTTCCAAAGCTTGTTATTGAGTTCAGCAACTGGATCGGGATTACCAAGAGTCCGCAGAGACTTTTCGATGTACCAACCACCATCGCCCTGAAAGCCATGATCCCAAATACGAACGAATGGAACGTCCTCGCCCTGAGGAGGAGGCAGGAAGCGAATGATTGCATATCCGTTGCCGGCTTTATCGACCTCAGGCTTCCAATAATTTTCTTCAGAAGAGTCCTGACGCTTAGTATTTAGTTTATCGATCTCGACAGTGAGTTTGTCAAATGCAGACTTACGATTCTGTTTAAGTGTATCGAACGATGTAGCCATTTTTTTATTTTCCATGATGTTACGTTGTTTACGACGATTGTGAGAACTTGTTCTTCAAGATCCCACGATATTTATCGTGATCATAAGTCAAGAAGGGGTGAAGCTTCTTACAATTCATCGCGATTTTAGGCCAGAGCACCGTGTCGGTGATCTGCTTGTTCCATCTACCAAAGAAGCGAACGCAGTCTTGGATGATGATGAAAGTCTCTTTGCTTATCTTTTTACGGGTTAACAACTTGAGAAGATGCGGGTAGTCTCCAGCCGGCACTTCAAAGTTCTTATCGAATTCTTCTAATAGATTATCTATATCACATTCAAACTGATATGTCAAGGCTTGTTGTCGTTTTATGAAGTTATTATAATTGAGATCTGATTGCGCACTAAACATATCACGCGAATAGAATTTAGAGTTCTCTGAAAAGTTTGATACAAGATAGGTGATTGGATCTTCGTGCTTTGACAATTTATAGAACATATACTTATCAGGTCGGATGTCGAGAGAGTGTTCAGTCACTCGAGTCTTTCCGCGATACATGTGATAATCGTAACTAGCTTGCGTGAAGTGCAAGTTGATCGCGTTGTATAGTTGGTAAGCTTCAAACTGGGTCATATTGGCAGACGTGCTGAAGTCCTCTTAACCATCTTTAGTGTTTCTGCTTCGAGTTGTATCTTTGACTTCATAGCAGAATTATGTTTAATGATCTCCGCCATAGTCTCTACTTCAAGATTATTCTTTTCACAATAAAATACGACTGCATCGATGTAATCGAGTGTTGTATTATTAACTAGAGTTTCAATCTCTTGGATCATCTCTAACGGAACTTTAAGATTGTTAATTTTCACTTGAAATACTCCTCAAACTCTGGTACTACGTCTAAGATATTTTGTCCACGCAAAACATCAAGTTTCTTTGTTAGGTCGACGAATTTAGGAAAGTGTTCGTCATGGTAACTCTCAGCATTCATAAAACTAGACACTCCATCTAGCAACGCAATGAATTGTAAAGATATAACCTCAGGTTGTTTATGTTTCGCCCAGTCTTTATACTCATCAAACTTCTTGTCAACTAGTTTTTTAAACTCGTCGGGTAAACACTTAACATTATAGTGACTAGGTTTATGGCACATATGGTGACTAATAATCTTCCTATATTGCTTTATCGTGTTGAACTTATTTAGCCCAGACTCTGTTAACTTCCACTTCATGAATTCAGGAAGATGAAGGATGTTAAACGGCGTTATAGTATATGCGAGCCAAGCTGATAAGTTTAGTCCTGGTGTAGAATCAAGTTTTTTTAGGTTCTTATACACCTGTTCCCAATTAGCCGGAAACCTCTGATAGTCGAATACTGCACCATAACCATCGATTGAAGCGCCGATCCGGATCTCTTTAAAGTTCTTCCAAATCTCAATCATCTTCTCAGTAACGTTGGTCAAGTTAGTGTTATACTCAATCTCTATTTCGTTAGCTCTACCTGAAGCAATGAGACGCTCAAGAGATTGAATGTGTTCTTCGATGATTAATGGTTCACCACCTACAATGTAGAACTTAGTCGCGTTCTTTGTATGCTTTTCAAATTGATCCCAATAGAAGTTAGAACCCTGAAACCAATCATAGTCACTCGTAGACCATTTACCTTTAGCGTTCTTTGTTAACTGAACTTTACCATGTGAGTCTGTAAATCTGGTATGACCACTAGTTTCTACAAAATCGCCGTACCACATATGCGAGTCAGTTGGTCCACACATTCTGCACTTAAGATTACAGAAATTTCCATAACGCAAATCGAAGTAATCTAATTTTACATCATTGACGTCAATAGATCCATCGTCTTCAGTCTTAATTAAGACTTCTTTTTCTACGTTAGGCCATTGTTGATTCTCGTATTCGCGGCGTGATTTGATACCGGTTTCTTCTTCAAGCTTACAACGAGTGCACTCTTCATGCCATTCGCCATTGATCATCGATGCTCTAATGTCTTTTAGAACTTCAGAATTACGTGACTCGCTTATATCGTCACGACCTACGTTGTAGGCACTGCCATCCTTCTTTCGAAGAATTCCTCGGTTCTTACTATATGAATTTGCGTTACAGCAGACACGAAGGTCACCATTGTTTCTTACTGATACGCCATTCCATGGTAGTGGACAAAATGTTTTCATGTGATTCCAAAGTGAAGCGGCCCGTTCTGTTTCTAGGTGGAGCCATACCCAAGTGCTTATGCAGCTAGTGCGTAAGCCTGAGGAGCAAAGTTATCGTTTGCAACTGTAGTTTTCTTCGCGTTAACGGAGCTTAGATCCCGGTGACTCCATCCTGCCTAGTTCGCCTGTCGATCCTAACTCACCCCCAGCAAAGATACACTAGTTTGGATTCAAACCATGTTCTAGTCTCGTCGAGATCTGCGCTTCTCACAGTGCTGACTAGTGTATCCGTGGTGGAGGTGTCGGGATTCGCACCCGAGTCCAGAACGTGTTCAGTGAATATCAACATCACTAGTTATTTATAACATAAGCATCTATAAATGTCAACAACTATTTTCATCGTCGTACTGTTTTCTTAACGTTAAAAGAGATTCTACGTAGTCGTCTCTTTTTCCACGAAAGATCTGAACCCCTTCGCCATCTACTGCAATCACGATAGCAAATCTAGGAACAGCAATCCCAGTCATCTCTTCAAACATAATCGCATAAGCAGTAGCTTGACAATAATAGTTAAGAATGTCCGATGGTCGCTTGAGCTTCCTAGAAGTCTTGAAGTCAACGATACATCTTTTTCCTTCGAAGTCGGATACCATGTCAACGGTACCAGCCATTCTGATATAGTCTGAATACATCCGAACTTCTTGCATTCTAACGTTATCAACTTTTTCGTCTAAAACCTGCTTTAGACTTTCAAACATCTCAGCATCTTGCATCGAGTACTTTTCCACTTCGATGTCATCGCCATTGATATAGTCTTCTGCGAGTTGGTGGATTCTTGTACCGCGATTAGCAGCAGTGTGTGAGATAGCATTTGCTTCATCCTCACCGACTTTCTTTCGCCAAGCTTGTATGCTTGCTCGACCAAGAACTCCAGTCACAGTGGTGACTGATGGGTATAAAAGACCGGCAGGAGTCTTATAGAACCTGCCGGTGTCGGTGTTTATTTGTTCTAGTTCAACACTTTTAATCGATGTTTCGATCTTAGTGAAAGACTTTCTGATCTCCAGAGTTTTGGTAAGAGGATGGAACGACGACAACCCTTGGATTCTCGTACGAGTTTTTTCTAATGATGAACTCTTTAACGAGTCCTGATCTAACAATGTCATCTACGTTCATTTCAATGGTTGCAAAATATCGCTTCATCGAAGCAATGATTTTCATGAAGTGTATGATTCCGGATTTATCGTCATCATACTTTAGGTCACTCTGATTGTAGTCTCCGCAAAACACTATCTTTGAGTGTTTGCCCATGCGCGTAACAATAGTACACAGTTCGTGGTAAGTCATATTCTGGCACTCATCTACTATAACTATAGAATTATCGATGGTGATGCCACGAAGGAATGAAGAGGTGGTGAACTCAATGATTCCTTTAGCTTTCATCAACTCATACGCATCGCCGCGGCCATAGAGTTCTTGGCAAATGGCTTTATAAGGCGCTTCGTATACTGCTGATTTTTCCTTAATAGATCCGGGAAGGAAACCCATGTCGCGCGAAGGTACGACTGATCTGATGATAACTATTCTTTTTAGTTCGTCGTATTGCGCAAGTTCGTTTAGCGCTAGATACATTGATAGGAACGATTTTCCTGTTCCCGGTAATCCATGGATAAGTAAGTTCTTTCCGTTATAGAACTCGTTGAAAATGTTTTCCTGATTGTGAGTTTTTGGTGTTACTGTAGTTAACTCTAAAAGGTTTTTCTTTTCTTGATCTTGCCTGACGTGTACTCTCTGTACTTTTTGTGATCTTCTTTCAGCGCGAGATGGCCTATCCATGTGGTATCCTTCTACCAAGTGTTAATCTTATTACTCCTACCACTAGCTTTCTTGATCCTATGTAAAACATCACGAAAACCCGAATCAGGCTTTTTAAGTCCTAATCGGGTTGGATCGGCTAAACCGGGTGCACACTTGATGATCTGCTGTAAGTGGGGATTTTGAGCTTTATAGTTATCCAGCTCAGATATATTCATACTGATGTCAAACTGTTCGTTGATTAGTTTATCTAAGAATGTATAGTTTGCCATCAGTGTTTATTCGCCTATACCTTTTGACGCCCAATAAGTTTGGATGTCATTTTTATTTATAGGATCTAAACCTTGCGAAATCATATCTTGGATCACAAATTCAGATAGAATTTTTTTATTTTCTTTTTCGACTGGATTTTTATAAACTTCATCGATGAAGCTTGGGCCAGTAGTTTCAATCTTCTGTTCTGTCATTTAAGTCCTCAGCGAGTTTGTTTTTCATACTAATAAAAGCTTTTGGTTCTTTAGCTTTAAAGACCATGCATGCTTCAGCGATACCTGCTCTTTTACCTCGAAAATAATAGTAAGCTGATACGGCCATCATGAGAAGTGTATAGCAGACAGCGAATCCAATATTTTCCATCTATTCCTCATCATAAGACAAGATGCGCGAAAGGTTCTTTGACCTAAGAGCATTGTCATAGTTTCTACGATATTTTTCGTAGTAGTGTTGTTTTACTTCTTTGAACGATACAGATTCTTCTTGAACATGAGTATCTTTCTTTTTATTCTTATAAGATAACTTTTTAAAGTCACCCGAGCTATTCATTTTGGAAAGATCTCCGGAAAGGCTGCTATTGCTACGTCTTTAGTAAGTCCTGGGAATGGACTCTTCTTATCTTTCATTGCAATCAAAAGATCGGCGTCTTCTGGATTTACTGATTGAAGAATGTCAAGGAAAAGCCTTTCCCTCTTTACCGGTTTCATATCCGAATTAACACCTTCAAGAAATAAATAAAGCCGCCTAGCTTCAGTGTGAAGCATATTATGCTCTTCGAATTCTGAGTATTTGAAAGGTGGTTTACCTTCAGGCAAAGCAAACTTTACATCGGGGTGAAACATGTATTGCAAGATGATTTTACATGCTTCATTGCAGTTAACGCGAAGAGCTTCGACCCGTTCTTCTTTTTTCTTGTACTCACTGCACTTCTTTAAAATATCAGCTACACTGTATTTTGTCATTTTTAAAAATCTCCAATTGATTCCATCATGCCTTTAAGCTTATACGATATGAAGTAGTTAAACAGTTTACTTCTGTCTTTACCGGACTCCTGTTCATATTTATTTAATACTTCATTCTTGATGTTATCGGGAATAAAGTTTAAGTCGATGAGTTGCCTATTGCGAAGGAAGTTGCGATCGAAAATAGACAGAGACTTACCAAAGTAATCATTATACGCTTCATCGATGCGCTTCTGAGTCATGGGTTTCTGGCGCTTGTCAGTAACAAACGTGTCATCATCCGACAGAATATTGGGAACGCCGTCGCCGGCATCGCCTTTCATGATATGCTCAAACAAGAATTTAGTGGGATCGTCATGCGTGATAAACTTCTTGCGAACCGGATCGTATTGCTTAACATTCTTAAACCGGTGAAGCTGAACAAAGTCTTTATCACCTGAGAGGATTAAGATATTCTCATTGTCGTGGAATTGATTGACAAGAGTTGCGATAACGTCGTCTGCCTCAGCAGAGTCGACTTGTATCATACGATACGGGAAGTTATCACGAATTTCGGCTTTAATCTTACCGAAATATTCAAAGATCGTATTCCAATCAATCTCAGACTTATCGCGAGCTTTCTTGCGATTTGCTTTATAGTAAGGGAAGACTTGCTTACGCCAGTAGTTCCTATCGTCACAAGCAATAACCATATCGCCGTATTCTTTAAACTTCTGGCGAAAAGATTTAAGTGAGTTGAGGACCATGTGTCGAAACAGGCCTTCTTCGATCGGGGCGTTCGTGTGGTTGCCAAGTTGGGTCATCAGGTTGGCTATCATAACCTGATGAAAATCTACGATAATCATGATGTGTTTCCATTCAATCTATAATATACATATTATATAACAGATCGTAAGTTATGTCAATCGGTTTGTGTATACTTTTCTTCTATTTGCTTAATAATTTCCGGAGAAATAGTTATCGTATTATCGATAAGTTCATGTAAACCGTGTTCTATATCTTTGTAACGATAAGCATATGCTTTTAGAGTCTCTTCTAGAAAAATAACATCTCTTATAGAATCAACGTCTCCACGAGAAACTATGCCATAACTGGCGAATACGGCCACGATTGCGTCTAATGCATCTGACACAACATCGTCGCAAAAATCTTGACGCACTTGAATTACGTGTTCTTCAGTATGTGGTAATACGCCGTCGAAACCATTTTTATTAGGGAATTTGATGACGTTGTCTTTCATTTTAACCTTTGTGTGTATGGGACTATAAATATATTTATAGTCTTTCCTTGGAGATCTAAAATGAAATATCAACAATACTACACTTACCATCACGCTCAAGATGATAATTTTTTCATGGGCAATGGTAAGTTATTTAAAAGCCATGTAAATAGGGTGAAAACACTTATAGAGATGACTAACAGTTTGACTCTATTAGACTATGGTTCTGGAAAAGGACACCAATATTCCACGCTCATGACAAATTCTTATTGGAACGTGAGTGTTGATTGTTATGATTTTGCTATTCCAGAATTTAAAACACTTCAAGACAAAAAGTATGATGGCGTTTTATGTATGGATATGCTTGATCTAGTTCCCGAAGAAGAAATCGACCAGGTATTAACCGATATCTTTAGTCGCGCAACTAAGTTCGTCTACATAGTAATACGCCATTGGCCTTCGAAAAAAGTTTTCGAAGATGGAAATTCTATAAGTGTTAATATGAATAGTAAAGAATGGTGGGATAGTAAGATTTCACAACATAACATTAACAACATTATAGTTGCTGGTGGATCTATGTTGGTATCTGCCTATCCCACTGAACTTGATCTTGGGCCTCTTAAAACTATTGCTATTGAATAATCTTCAATAGGATCGTGTTTTCATTGATGCGCTCAGATAGCTTTCCTGGCTTTGTACTGATTTCATCCATGAGCTTACGTAACACAATCTTTCCGGCTGTAAGAACTCGCTTCAGCACTTCCTCGTGATTACGGCCAGCATTCTTGGTTATGGAAGTATCAGCATCGAAACCATCGATGGTAGTACGCCGCACACTTAGACCTGCTGGTCCACGAGCTCTAAACACACTAAGAGTTTTGTACTTAGTATTGAAGGTCCAGAGTTCTTGAGCACCAATGATCTTTTCTGGATCGACTGACTGTAACTTGTATTCAGTACTTTCTTTCTGATGAATGAAATACTTCATCAGTTTTTCAGTTGTTGGCGCTTTCATTTTTCGAGGAGCGCGAGCTTTCTTGACGTTTCCACCATAACGCTGGGCATCGTCAATCATCTTCTGAAGCATGCTGACTTGATCGTTGAGATACTTCTTCGTGCAAGAATGGTACCCTTCAATCTTACCAGCGGCTGCCAGCTTCATCTCCTCTAAGAATGGTGTATAGTATTCCACAATCTTAGTGGTATACATCGCCGGAATCTCTTTCTTCTGTAGCCACGTATATAGATCTTCAGGCATACCGGCATCGTACAGAGATTCAATTTCACCAATCGTATCAGATATTTTTTCTCTGATACGGTCTTGGATCGTTGGTCGATCTGGTCGATCTTCCTTAGGTTTATCTTCTTTAGCAAAACTCGAAGCTTCTTCAATCCATCGATGAACCCGAGCAAGTGAATCAACATCGACTGGTAAACCAATGCGCTTCCAGATACGACACTGCCATGCCGCAGTATATGGTACATGGGCATCCGGGATCTTAGAGATCTTACTGAGCATACTCTTATCGTTCTCAAAGTAATCTTTGAGATATTGCCGTGCTTCTTCACGAGTGCACATGCTGTGATACCAACTAAAAGCCTTTGCCCAGTCGCCCTGAGTCTTAAGATTTGTTGAGTCGGGTTCTTCCCCAAGATACTTTACGTTAACGATGTAAGCTTCTGATCGAGTGATCTTTGGCTTCTTTGCTCTACGAACTGAGAGAAGAGACTTTGCCATCTATTTCAACCTTTCACGTGCATCCATTATGGATATTACCACATCTGAGTGTATTTGTCAATAGGTACTTTTCTGATACCTTCAGTGCCACCCACTACTTCGAGGCTATAATTGCGATCATTCATCGATCGACTCGAGTTTTTCTTTTTAATATCTTCAACGCGAGCTAATGCCTGCTCAAGCGTATCGTACGTTTCATTCCATTCCTCGGCACTTACGTAAGTTTCGCTTTCGTTAACGGTGATCTCATACTTAACAGTAGTCATTATCAGTTCATCCCTTCATACTTACCAAGAGCTACCCAACCAAAAGTGTCACAGAAATAACAGTTACCATCTTTCACCGCGATGTCACCAACAGAAGTCGAAGAACCTTTACGCAGTTTAACAACACTATAGTCTTCCCACAGGTTGGTAGACTCAAAAGCTTTCTCAAGATCGTCAGTATCAACTTCGTAAGTGCGAACATACATCTTTGAGTAATCGTCTTTCCAACGATTGAAGCCGAGCATTAGGTCGGATTTTGCAGCAAGAACTGCAGGATCAGTAAAAACGCCATTAAGAGGGATTTGGTAGATCGCGATCATGATGGTTTCCTTTGCCATACCTTACTCTTAGATATTATCAAACTTTCTATGGATTGTACACAGAAAAGTGCAGTCTTCTGAAAATATTTTTTTGTAAAAAAGCATTTTTCTAGTTGACATTTTGTTCTAGATAAGATATACTGTATGAGTAAGCCAAACAAAGGAATGTATCATGGCCAAATCTGACTTCGACGTTCAAAAATTCATCGCCGTTAACTCGGACCTTGGTGAAGTTCAAAAGCAAGGATCTTCAGTCTTGTTTATCAAAACCAAGAACTGGGGTAAAATCGAGTTCAACTATAAGACCGGTCGCGTGATTATTGGCTCTGGTACTTCGGCGGCTTTGCGCGAAGCAATTGTCCTTGCATTAGTTTGCAAAGGCTACCAAGTAGTTAAGCACACTAAGTCTTATACCTATTTTGAAGCAGGTGCAGACGATGCGCAACATATTGCTTTTGTTGGAGGGCACCTCTATCGTGACATCTTTGGAATTGTGACTACGACTCCTCACGATGTTAAGACTGTCAAGTATCCCCATGGCCTCGCGAAGAAAGCTAATTCAGCTCACGTAAAAGCTAAGAATGATGAGGTTGCAGCAGCAGCTGAGCGTATCGCCGCTATCAAGGCTAAGAACCTTGAGACTATCAAAGCTGTAGCGCGGAAGCGTGCTGAAGCTATTGAGTCTATCCGCGCTGTTGAGCCTATCAATGCTGATACAGTTGAACGGTTCAAGTCTGCCTAAGCAGGTGTTCCCATTGCTTTGAGACAACCTCTTCCCAATTAAAGAGGTTGTCTACATAAGACTTTTGAAAGCCTAGGCGATTCTCGTCTGGGCCATTTTCTTTTATGCTGCGAATAGCTGCGTCTAAAACGTGGAAGAAAGCACCAGCATGATCGTTTGGATTCTCATTCCATTGGTACATCATTGAGACACCAGCAGTCGTCTCAGGTAGGGCTGCGTAGTTCGGGCAGACTACTATGTTCTTAGCACTCATTGCTTCGATAGCAGCTAGACACGAAGTCTCAGGCCAAATGCTAGGATAAGCAAAAATGTGAGATTTCTTAAGCTCTTCTCTAATTGTTTCATTAGAGACAGCCCCATGATAGTTGATCCTTGGATGTTTCCGACAGCGTTCAAACAGGTGTTCGTATGGTGCATCCCGCTGACTCCAGCCATATATGCTAAAGCTCGAGAATACCTCTAGAATGATATCGTGATGAGTCTCACACAGTTTTTCGAAAACTGGAACGAGGATCTCAAGACCACGATGAGGCGTCGTATGATAGATAATTCTAATAGCATTACCATCGTATTTTTTCTTATCAATTTCGATAGGAGTGATCCCATTTCTAATCACAGCGCACTCATTATATGGAACCCCAAGGATCAGATTGTACATCTGCAGTTGCCAATTCGAAACTGCAACGATCTTTGAGAATCGCTTTCTCAAAGCCGGATCTTTTAAGTGCTGGGATTCTGGATCGTTGGGAAGGTCGTGAAGCCAAAGAATGGCTTTCTTATCAGGGTCTAGATCTCGTACCCTCGATGGAATGATTTGAAACTTGCTTAGAAGATCAGCGGGCAACGTTTTGTGCAGTCGTTCCTGCATAAGCTCCGTACCACCTCTAGCATTCACATTTAACTCATTCACTTCTTTCATAATAAAATCCTATAGGTTGCTATTTCTTTTTTTCAAGAAAGTCGGGTAGTTTTATGTTTACTTTTTCGTCCTGAATATTAATCAAGAATCTCGCTATCAGAGAAATTAAACTCCAAGAAACGAAACCCAGTCCAACTGATAGAGCCATTTGGTACTCCATCGTATTTGGTACTTGAAAATAATCAATAATAGGAGGACAAAAAACAATAGCCGATGTAACGCTTAGTCCAGAACGTATGGCCGCATCCCATACGTTACTTGGTTTGTAGAAAGCCATAAAAGCCGCTCCACCGATTAAACCACCGAGACCCGATATTAATTTCGCCATTAGAGACGTGGAAATAAAGTCTGGCATTGAACTCTCTTTTTATTTTTATATTTTATATATCAAAAAAGATTTTGCCGTTTCAATTTGATTCCATCACAGATTATTTATTAATTTCTAAAATGGAGTCTATTCTGAAAGATCGCCAACCTTTTTTCTCTACGTCCCAAGCAGCAACTACGTCTGGGTTTTCTTTGCGTTCTTTTTCGATTCTGTCTGGTTCACTGTGAATCTTTGGAACTATTGAACTCAGAAGTGTGCACAGCATAATGCGCTCTTCGCCGTTCACTTTCTTAAACTTAACAGTTACTACTCTTTCACTAAGAGCCTCTGTAATCTCTTGCTTAGATATCATGTGCGTATCCACCACTTGTTTCTTCGAGATACCCGACTAAGTCGTTATATCCACCAATTTTCATCCCATGAGCAACAACTACGGGAACAGTTCTTTGTGCGGGAAACCTTTCTTGAAATTCTAGAATAGTTATATCTACACCTAGTTGAATGTAGTTATACTTAATTTTTCTTTCATCGAGAAGCTTCTTTGCAAGGGCGCAATAGTTGCAACCCTCTTTTCCGTAGACATCAATCATTATAGGTATACCTTACGCTCTAGGAGGCTTTCTTTTTCGAGTCTGCTTATCACAAGTGCAAACGTGTTCTTTCGTTTCAGCTCTCATGAGATCTTGTCTCAATGCTTCAACTAAAGCTTCATTATCTTTTTCTATTCTTTTCTTATCTTCTTCAAACGATTGTTTAATAAATTCAATTTCTTTCTTAGAAATTGATCTTATAAGATCTCTAATTATTTTAATTAAATTCATGGCTTAACTCCTGTGTGTATCCGTATTTTGCTATGTAATATGCGTCGATAATATCGGAAGATGGATTCCATTGTTTCTCAGTCATATTCAACATCTTCTTGATATCAACACCAGTCTCTTCTATAAAGCACTCTTGTAGTCGTTCCTTATTCGCGTTTCCTTTACCGGTTGCGAACTTTTTAATTACGGTCGGAGCTACAACATGATATTCTAGTTTTCTTTTCCACAAATAGTGCTTTAATAAACCGGCGTTCTCAGCTATACTGAATACCATACCGGTCGAACCCATTGAATAACCTTCAAGATATACATTATCACATTCTTTAAGTTTTGTCAATACCCAATCTGTTATATTGAAGTATCTATTCTCATTGCAATCATATTCTTCAAATAGGTCACCTAGTATGTTATTACTATCTATATCATGTTTTTTATTATTCGTCAAATAATAAAATTTGCAATTTTCGAAGGTGAAAGAATCACCTTCGAAAACACACACGCACGGAGAACTTAGGCTATAGTCAACGCCTATTATTCTCATTCTTGCCTAGCTTCTTCCTCTACATATTCGTCCCACTCAGATGAACTATCTTCTCCATCGTCTTCGTAGTCTTTATCTTCTTCGAATTCTTCTTCATCTTCTTCAACATAATCTTCGTAAATTACATCGAAAATATCATCAATCCCAAGTTCAACTCCTTCGAGGTCATACTCGTCTGATTGTTCTAGGATTCTAGTATAAATCTCTTTTCTTGTAACTTCGTCTTTGACGATCTCAGAAACAAGAGTGACGATATCGTTAATATGCATTTAGTTTTCCCTTATTTTAAGTAGTCGGCATAAACGCCTTTTATGATTCCACAAAGCTCTTCACTGCTTACATTATCTCTTGTATAGTCTAATCCATAATATTCTAACATCGTTTTATTTTCATAAGAATTCTTATAAAAAACGTCATCAAATTCACTGCCAAAGTAATCAGTTTTTCCAAGAAAGATGTTATAACAATCTAAATTGATTGCACCTTCTTTTGGAACTAAATTTGTATTCCAGTTAAATTCCCAAAATTTATCGAAACCTTGAGAAAATCTTCCCATGCTATCTTCTGGAGAATCTTTATGTTTCTTGTACATATAAAGAAACTTAAATATCCATCTCTTTTCAGGTCTACAATAAACGTTTATAATCTCAGCACCTGGAAAAGCAATGTTAAGATCTAAATTATCGAAATTGTGAATCCTAGTTAAAACACGTTTAAAGGGGTTATAACTGTAATTTGGATCACTGATATTAAACATGTCTATTTTTTCTGGATGACAGTCTGGATTATCTATTCTATAGTTAATCATAGCGTTTAAGATCTTACGAGCTTCTGAATAGTTTTCAGCCAATAAGTTTTCATAAACGCTAGAATTAAATACATATTCTTGTAGAGTAACAGAATCAATAGAATCTCTATGATAGTCGTATAGAAGACTATCAAGAGATCCATCAATATTCTGGAAGCTCCAGCCAAGATCGTTCTTTCTTTTTTCGAAATAGACGTTTGTTCCGAAGATCTTTTTATATAATGAGAGACACACGAATTCTCCCATGTTACCACGGTCGTATTGAACTATAGTAAGACCTTCGTACATTCGAATATCCTTAATTCAAGTCAACGATTTCACAACCATCGGCTGCGCAAGCTAGGGTTTGCGAACCTTTTGTATTATCTTCCTGTTCGTATTTAGACAAATCCAACCAGTTAATTTCTTTAGGCATATAAGAAACTAGTTTCTCGTATTCGCTTTCAGTACAATCTTGATACGGCGCTTGACGATAAACGTGATCACTGTGGGGCAAGAATGAGATGCCAGAGATCTTATCAAAGTTCGCATAAACATAAGCGCCAACATCCATCCATTCGTCTTCTTTAACAGAAATTGTTACTGAAGGCTTATGCTCGCACCAGTGTTCCTGATAAATCATCCACATCTTCAGTTGTTCTATGGCTGACATATCATTCCGTGTTACAGCATCTTCAGGAGACTTCTGTGGGAATGAAAACACCGTAGTTGAATCGGGTTTCATAACGTCTGGTTCATTGGGGAACCCATAGTCTTTCATAAGTTGCGTAAGTGGATCTTTATTGTCTCCACGAACTGTACGAATGTAATACTTAGAGTGCCGAGCATGAACACCTGACGCTGAGTCAACTAATTGAGATACAGTTCCGGATGGCTTAACACAAGTAACAGCCGCAGATGGTGGAATACCAATATCAGATGCTAACTCTTCATTTGATACAACCGCGGCCGCACGCAGCATTTCGAGAGTAGACTTTAGTTTCACGATGCCAACTTTTCCATTCATCAAAGCGTGATCCATGACACCAGTAAGCGAAACGCCAAGTAATCTCTCTTCTTCAGTGTTCACCGTCCACGATTTGCGAAGATAGGGGAACCGTGTCAGAGTCGACTGAATGGTGCCAAGACGTGCGGCGAGTCTAACTTTACGAATCAAATCACCTTCGCTGTCTGAACCTCTAACTACGACTTCCGTCAAGTTACAGAATTGATTTGGACGAAGGATAATTTCTGAGCATGGATTAGTTCCAAAATCGTGATTTGGATCACGGCGACCAAACTTAGCAGCTTGATTTTTCGAAGCTACGCGGGAAAAGATACCACGCTCACCAGACTTAGAGTCGTATAGAGAAATCCACTCACGCATAAAAGTACCAATCTCTGGCTTCTCCGTGTAAGCTGCCGAGTTATTCGAAAGTGCACGCTGTGGATTAGTTTCCCACCACGAACCATTCTTAGCTCCACGCATGCGCTCATCAGTAAGGTTAGAAAGAGAGATCATAGCAGAACGGCGAACGCCGCCAACAACAACGACTTCGCCAATCTTACACATAATGTCATGGCACTCAAGTGAATTCAACTTACGACCTGCAGCAGCCTTAAACATCTTGATTGTAAACTTAAACAGATCGTCAAGTGGTCCTGGGCCAGACGAACGACCACCAAATGTTTTAAGACGAGCGCCAGCTGGTCGAAGTAAAGATAGATCAATCTTTGGAATTTCACCAGAATAAAGCAAAGCCATCAGCTGGCGATATCCTTTAGCCCAACCTTCTTTGGAGTCTTTAATGATAATTGTTGTGTCTGATTCAAAAAGCTTTTCCGGAATTTCTGGAAGTTTATTAACATATTGGCGCTCAACTGAGAAGCCAACACCAGTTCCATTCATAAGGATGAGTAGGGTTTCGTCAAATGCCTTAGGATCATCAACTGCAACATACGAACAGTTATATGCACAGGTGTTATCGCGATCCAAAGCGGGACCCGCAGTCATTAAAGCGCGCATCGAAGGCATCACTTCAAGACTGAGAACTGCTTGTTCTAATTCTTTCCTGGAATCGGCGCTTAGAATATATCCACAAAATTCTTTAAGGTGCTTTTCCATATAATCGAAGTAGCGTCCAACTGTCTCATCCCAGTTCTCGCGGCGGCCTTCTTTGTCTAGAAATTTAGCATAACGGCTTTTATAGATGAATTCTTGGTAAAGGGTTGGAAGGAAGTTAGACATATTTTTTTGCTCTTTCTTTATTGCAATTATATTTTTTAGTCTTCATGCTTTACTCCATGAAGCAATTTTCATCTTAGCGAATAAGCCACTATAAGTATTTTGATCTATGATAGCTTGTATTTCAGATCCATTATACCCAAGTTTATTAACCATATCGTTCACGTCTTTTTCATTTATGTAGTCTGGCCAGAAGCACACACCATAACCCTGATCAATCGCGCGGTGCATCCTCTTTACAATTTCTTTATTCCTAGGTTCGTTGTCATAAGCTATTGTAACGTTTCTAGGATCACCCAAAGGCGTCAAGTCGGCGTCAGCACCAGACATAGCTGCGCAGTTACTGAGGAATAAACTATCTATAGGTCCCTCAACGATATATACCCTCTTAGTCTTGTCAATCTCATCTAGGCCAAACAGTTTAGGCTTACTGTCATCTAATATAATGCTGACATATCTAACTTTAGAATTTGGTTTTATCGCGCGACCCGTAAACCCAAATACATATCCATTAGAATCGATGAACGGAAGAACAATTCTAGGCTCGTCTGCCTTAACTGCGCTTTCGCTAAACTTTCCTGGAATGATTGAGTTTACCCACGTATAGTATATATCTGAGTAGTATATCCTGTAGTGCTGATTCGAAGGAATATTCCTAGCAACTACATATTTTTTTGCAGGATGATTTGGACTGAGTTGAGAGATCTTCTTAAGTTCTTTCATTGGATCGAATTTATCGACGCGACGTTGAGAGAACTTAGATATATCAGACTCGAATTTAACCGGTTCTTGCCCGCTTTCACGCATCAACTCTAATCGATATTCGGAATAGAGAGATGGATTATAAGTTTTGATATATTTGGAGAGTGAAGTGCTAAACCCGCAGTTGAAGCACTTGAAGTTTATATGATCACTGCGCTCATAGAAGTGACCGCGTGTCTTATTCTTGCTAGTATGACTATCGCCGCAAACGTTACATCTGAACTTCGCGTTGTATGGCTTACTCTTTACTACTTTGAACTGTTCTAGTTGCAATCCAATTAAAGAAGCATACTTTTGATCGATCCATAACGAACTCATTGACTCAACCTTTTATTAGACTATAGAACTATTATACAACTGCTGACGTAAATGTCAACCGTTATTTTGCGTTTATTGTCTTTTCGGCTTCATCATAGAAGTTCTGTATCGAATTTAAAGAGTTCTTACAAGTTATGTTATTTTTTTGGAGTTTCAAGATAAGAGCACCGACTTGCTGATCGGTCAATGTATCATCTTTTGGAAAGTTTTTCTCTACTGGACAAACATATAGACTCGCTGGAGCTTTTACTATCTTATATTCTGGAGCTACAAGCTTGACTTCAGTCGACTGACAAGCAGCAAGAAGAAAACAGGAAACTACTAGAATTTTCTTCATTTCTTTTTATCCCCATATGCAGCCTCGAGCTGCTTCACTAGGCTTTTCAAGTATTGTGAAGCGGGTTTAGCTCCATCACCTTCAACATTTTTCATAATATCTTCCGAGGTTTCAGTAGTCTTTATTTCGTATTGCGCGATTGCATCGCGGATCCTCGTAGCCGTATTATCTATAACTACGGTCTTCTCTTGGAATTCTTGATTCTTTTGTTCTACCAGAGCTTCTTGCTTTTGATTGAAAGACTCTAAAGCTTTATTCCAAATCTTGCTATCGTGATATAGTAACCAGCCACCCGTGGCCGCAATGAGAGCAAACACACCACCAATGATTAATGGGAGGGAAGATCCACCCGCAAATAATCTTAATGCTAGTTTGATCATGATAGTGACAGAGCCTTATCTTGGTTTGATTTTTGATACATATCCATCTTATCTAAGTAACCCTGATTCCTGAGCTCCTTGAAAACAAGATTACCAAAGGCGAACTCACCCGACTTAGAGATGGAGTCTCCACGCATTTTTCTAATCTTTTGCTTTATCATATCAAGCGAACCATCGGTTGCTTGTTGAGAGATCATCTTATCAATAAGATCTTTATAGAATTGTACTTTTTTCTGTAAGTGTCTATCACTTGCAAAATCGATGCCAATGTTCATTGGCATGGCGATCCATTCGTCTCTCTGAACTGAATAGACGCCTTGATTCTCGTGGGGCTGTTCATTCACATCTTGAGCATACAGCTCAACCGGATAGCCATAGATGTTTATGTCTTGGTGCGATAGTGTCCAAAGAATCTTCTTATCTTGAAGATAGTCGTCCGTCAGTGCTCTATTAGGACTAAACGCGTCACGAGAAATTACAATGTGTAAGTCGATGTCCGACAAAGGCGTATAATTGAAGTTTACGTTACCACCAGTAACGATGATATCGACTACGATCTTTGGATCAATGTTAGCAAACTTCATCCAAGTAGTAGCGATCTGCAAAAGCTTTCCGCGAACTTCTTCTTTGAGTTTACCGTCTTGCCATAGTTTCGGGTTGAGTTCCGGATGATACTGAAGAGTCGTCTCTTCCTTCAACTTTTTTTTTAATTTTCTTTGAGCTATAAAGTTCTTGAGTTTATACTTATTTGCAGCAGCTGGTCTGACTACCGTCTTATCTGGCATGACTGCAGTCGAGTTCATCGGAACATCTTCACTAAGATTTTGAACTTCTTCGTAAGTCTTATAGAATTCTTCTTCGAGGCTAAAGAGAGTATCAGTCGGATTTTTTTGGTAAGACTCATAAGTCCTAGTCAATAACAAAGCAGCAGCGTAAGAAGCGAGTTGAGACTTTCCGCCAGGAATCTTTGCGATGAGGCGTTTGAGGTTGATGACAAGAATGTCGAAATAACCACAGGCTCTATTATCAGCAGGCGTGAATTGAGCTTTCTTCTTAAGGAACCTACCCTGATTATCGATGATTCCGGCTCTGTAAGCAGGCATCTCAGTGAATGGCGTCACCAGTCTTCTGATGAACTGGTAAATCATATAGATATCCATGACGGCCATTTAGATATTCCTTAAAGCGTTTATTATGTTCTGATCAATCTCTATATCAGAGGTTAATATAGTTCTATTATCTAATCCGATATTCTCAACACGTTCTGGTAAATTATTTAACGCGATTAGAAACGGAACTAAACATTTTTCCAGTCCATCACACTTAAAAAATAACATACGTACAGTTGCATGTACACCAAAAAGATTGAATAGCACAACAATGTGATTAAGAACTAGTCTTTCTTTTAGATCACCGTCTTCAACATACCTATTAAGAAGTCTTTTTATGTACTTAAATCTTTTTAGATCTTCGTAAAATTCTATAGTATCAAAGCATTGTGGATTGTCATAGTGTTTTGCGGCGTAAAGTAGAAAGTTAGAAGCATCAAGCTTATCCATACTGCATTATTCTTTTTATTAGTATCCTATTGCCTGCCAGAATACATTAGTTGATATAGTGTTTGCGGTTCTAATTGCAGCAAAAGTGCTGTTTTGACTTATTACTGCCGCCTGGTATGTTGTGACAGCTGAATTGCTTGTTGCTGTTACAACGTATACGTTTGTTGTATATGCAGATGAGAATATAACATTGCCGGCTGTTGCATTGGCTGAAACCCATCCCCAATTTATCTTGAATCCATTTGGAAGATATGTGAACCCATTAGCAGAATTTGTTGATGATCCAAGATTCAAAGTATTAGTTGAAAATGTAACTGTATTTGTAAAAGTAACTGTATTAGCAAATGTTACTGTATTAGAAAACTTTGTGTTAGAAACGACATTCGCAAAGAAGTTACCATAAGTAATCTTTTTAGTGATGGGTGAACCAGTTGGGTCAGACACAATTGGTATCAAGTCACCATTCGCTATTGTAGTAGCGGCAGTGAGTTCTGAGATCTTAGTGTCTGTCATAGTGGTTCACCCTATATTATTACTTATTATGCGTCAGGCATTACGTTGTCGTCATTAGCATCGCCAGCAATAGAGCCCATTGCTACAAGAGTCTCGTGCGTAATACGACCTGCACGTCCGCCAGTACCAACGATACGTCTTACCCAACCAGCGTGATCTCCTTGATGGACACCCGAAAGCATTGGAGCAACAACTGCAGTTGTACCAGTAAGCGAATGGTTAGCTTGAGGACCAGTACCAACAGATGAAATGTTGATATAAGTACCCGTAATACCACCGAGATTATACAATTGAATAGCAGTCGAGTTGATTGTATATACATAGTAAGAAGTGTTATTTGTTAATCCACCAATCGCCGTATTACCGGCTTGAACGAGATACGTGATGATATCGCCGTTTGCTAAGAATGCAGTATTTGTTGCACCAGTAACAATGTATCCGTTATCTAGTTTTTGCGTAGTAGAGCTCGATGTTGCGTTACCGAGAACAATTGCACCAGATGTAACGTTACCGTTGAAGTAAATGGGGCCAGGTGCGGCAACAGTCAAGGTTGGCGCGATTGTAAAACCAATTCCATTGTTCGTAAAGTTGATTGCTGCGATACGACCAGATGAGTTTGATTGGGCGTTACCAGTAGCAGCCACAGTATTACCAACACCACCAGTAAGAGTAAGAGTAGCATTAGACTGATAACCTGAACCATAACTAGTGAATACTACTTCGCGAATAGCGCCATTTGTTACGCTTGATTCAGTAGTATCCATACCATAAATGGTATTCGTAGTCCCAGATGAATATCCTTGGTTATGATACCCGTCGTCAAGTAAACCATACTTTGGCTTTTCGCTAAGAACGTAAGCTGCGTTTGCTTGCGCCGTAACAGTTGCCGATTGTGATGGTCCAACTACTTGCGCGGCTGTATTTGACGTGATCGATATGATCATATAGTCGTTGTTGGCCATAGAAATAAAATCGCCAACCCTCGCTTGAGTTTGAAATGTTGAAGATGTGCCGTTCACGAAACCATTCGAACTAATGTTCGCGTAGCCCGAAGCGGTCTTAGAGTCGTTATTACCCCAGAGTGCCATGTTTTATTTTCCTTCTCCTAATAGATCTCTAATATATGACGAAGACTTATAAGCTATGCTTTTGTCTTCTATGTTATTTGGCCTTATCATATCTTTATTTATAGATAGATTTTCTTTTACTGGAGAATCAACTGGCTTAATAGGTTTTTTTATGATCATTTCGAAGTTGCTCTAAGCATCCAGCCATGCTTCTTGTGTGCGTCAATGCGATCTTGAAGATAATTAGCAAGACCCAATTCGCTATCGACTTCTGCCATTTTTTGAGCTTTAAACAATTCAACTATCAGAATGTCATTATCTTCGCTGAGCATCTTAATCATAGGTAATGCTTGGGGAACTTCTACTTGATCGGCGATCTTTGAATCAGCAGCTAATCTTGAAAATGATCCAGGTGCATAACCCTTAATCGAGCGAATATGTTCCGCGATATTATCAACCGCTAATTGCGCGTCTTCGTAGATATTACCAAATAATTCGTGGAGTTGTGGAAAGAATGGTCCTTCTACGTTCCAGTGAAAGAAATGGGCCTTAAGGTAAAACGAGAAATTAGTCGCGTGAACGACTTTCATTTGATCTATGAGCATTAGCAGTTCCACTTTCTTAAAGCTTTATTGATTCTTGAATCGGGATCATTTGCAGTCTTAGCTGAAGTAAGACGTTTCTTCATTCCGCCCATACGCGCGCAGAAAGATTTACGACGATTTGCTGCTTTAGATCCCTTCTTTAATTTTGAAGGCTCTGTGGTAACGGCAGCTTGAAGGTTGCCACCAGTCTTACGATTATAGTAATCACGGCCCTTTTGAGTCAGACCACCAGTAGAACTACGAAAGCCTTTTGAATCAATAGCAGCTTCTTCTATTGATTCTTTCATGCACTCGCAATCTTCACCGCAGCCTTCTTTTTTAAATTGCTTGAAAGTTTTCATTTTTTATCGCCATACATCTTATTATAGAGTTTCGTGTATTTGCTTGGTTTAGTCTTTGTGGTTGCATCACCAGGCGCTGGTTCGTATGCTCGTGGATCGCGATCTGACATTTTATCGGCACGTTTCCAATGAGCAACGCGCGCTGCTTTGGTTGAAGCGTTTAGTCCCGCGTGATATTTTGGGTTACTCGAAGAGTAGTTCTCTTCCATCTCGTGAAGGTCTTTATCTGCTCCGCCATATGTACCTTTACCCTTGGTGATGTAAGAATTCACCCTAGCCATGGCCCATTGCTGAGGTGTAGTTCCTGGCCTATGACCAGAGTTCCAAGCAGCCATTCCACGGTTATACACTTTGCGCAAAGTGCTCAGTGATATACCAGACTTCTTTGACTTTGCAGCTAAACCCGTGTCAGCTTCTTCATCAATCTCCATTGACTCTTGAGCACTTTTTAAATCTGCAGCACTGGGCGCGCCTTTTTCACCTGGCTTGCGCATGCGCTCTCCAGATCCGGCTTTGATTCTTTTGCGCTTTGCGTGGATGTTATCCCAGAGACTATTTCCTTCATCTAAGTTAAGAAGTGCTTCAATAGCTTCAAGTACTCTAACAGTATCATCTGTGTCGATGAATGTTTCGCCAAAAAGATTATCGATGCTTTCTTTCATTTTCTTTTTGCTTGCACTATTAATGTCGTTCATCATTTCTTCAGCATGCTGATGAAGATCTGGATGAAGTCCAGATTTAAATCCGGCTATATTTCCATTCTTAGCGTATTCGCGCATCTTTGTTCCAGAAACTCCAGCTGTTCCTTGAGCATCCGGATCGCGTCCTATTGACTTAACCGTAATTGACTTAAAGTTATAAATTCCGTGTGGGCCTTCTTTACCATTATACTTATTAAGAAGCTTCTCATATTCTCCGGCACGATCTGAACCAGCCACTACTACCAAATGATGTGCGTGGCGATTCAATTTAACTGCCGTATGAAATATGCTTGGTGCTTCTCTCGATGTTGCTGAAACGTGAGTTCCAGGTGAAGCCATCTTCTTAATGTAACCGACTTTCTTTGCAGTCGGAATAGGATTCTTTTCATCACCCTGTGAGTGAGAAGTAACTATGTGGGCAGAACCACCGACTTTTTTTGCTTCGTCTTCAACAGCTTTGATTATTAGTGCATGCCCTTTGTGTGGGGGTTGCGCCCTCATATTGAGGTTAGTCACCGCAGTGGTTTCAGTCTGTTCTACAACCGGATTGATGTTAATCGGATTAGGCTTTCCGCCACTAATCGTAACACCTTTCTTTTCGATGTCATCACTGACTTTTTTAGATGTAAGCTTCTTTCCGCTTTTTTTGTTATCGGGAATTTCAGCGTTATCAGTTGTGTTTTCAGTATCTGCCATGTTACTCTCTTCTTTATTATATTTATATTCTATGGGTATGCTTGTGATCCATTAGCATAGTATACTATATTCCTTATACGAATGTGCCGGTTGAAGCACTGATCTTCTTCACTGTGTAATACGAACCATTAGATGGTGTAGCAGTACCAGCACTCTGTGTTAGTTGAAACCTAAAGTTTGTTGCTGCGTTAGTAATAACTTGAATGGTAAATTGGAATGCGTGGTTAACACCCGTTGTTAATGAACCGGTCGCAGCAAATGCAGTTGTAAGTGATGCCGCCGCTGAAGCAAATCCTGAAGTTATTGCACCTGCAGCAAGACCTGTAATTGGAGATCCTAGATATGTTGCTACTACAAGTGTAGGAGCAGAAGATGATGTTAAAGTCCATGTAGCAGTTCCGGCGGTAGTCTTCGCAAACATACAATATGCACGAATCTCATAAACAGATGATGCTTCCAAAGATATGGATGATGTTGCACCAAAGAAGTCAGCAATGGTTGGACCGATTGCAGTGAGGTTAGAAGGTAAGCGGAACGTTTGTTCACCAATGATAGCACCTTGGCCAGATGTAGCATTAAGTTGAGTTATGGCGCCAGCGGCGTCAATACGCATACGTTCGGTTCCACCACCAGCTGGGTTTGAACCTGTAGCAGCAGTACTAAATGTTAAATATGTTCCAGCTGCAGTTCCCGTATAAGTCTCAGCGGCCCAGATAGACATACCGCCATTAGGACCACTAAAACCACCAGTTACACCATACCCACCACCAAGGAATGACCCCAATCTATCGCCACTTTGAACTGCGGTTGGTGATGCTATATTTCCTCTTGCTCTATAATTTCTAAAGTTGGTTCCATCGCTGGTATTGTATTGATCATATCTCCAACCTGCATTATTTTCATCTGCAAGATGCATTTTGGCACTAGGCGAAGACGTCCCAACACCGAAATTCCCGTTAGCAACATGATATGCAGCAGTACCAATTGTTGCGGTATTAGTACTTAATAGCAGTGATACAGCGTTTACCAATGTGCTATTTGCTGTAAATGATGTTCCTACTGTATGCGATGCAGCATTAATAGTTCCAGTATGATATGCACCAATTGTGTTAGCAATCCATGGAACCGCAGTTGTATTAGATAACGTAATACTCGTAGCAGTTATTACAACATTAACGGTAGAGTTAGAGGGAACGGTAATATTGTTAACTGTTAATGTTGAAGTGGATTTATTAAATGTTAAATATGCATTAGTATTAATTGATCCAGAATCATTAAAGTATAATTCAGTATTACTGCCAGTAGGAGTCACTGAAGAACTTATACTTTGATAAGCAACTGATCCATTTGCGTAATAAATGGTAGCTGATACGCTATTGGCATAATATAGTGACGTACCATTAGAAACTAATACTTGTCCTGAAGTACCAGTAGTTCCATTAGCAGATATATTAGCAACAGTTATTGTATTAGAAAATGTTATAGTATTAGAAAACGTATATTGCGCGGTTGTATTCACACCAGCAGAAATAGTTGACCAATATATGTTACCAGTTCCATTAGATGTTAGAACCTGCCCCGCGGTTCCGCGTGAAGCAGTAGAATCAATAACATCAATGCCAGCGGCTAATACAAGGTTAGCTGCATGAGTTGTCTTGCCAGAAAAATAACTATTAGCGCCCGTAAAGTTTAAGTTACCACTTAATGTTCTACTATCGGTGTTCTGAACATAGTTAGCTGCTGCAACATTTGCAAGATAAGATGCATTGTTAGCTGTGCCAGTGAATGATGTGCTATTAATTGTTGAAGTATTAGTGCTATTAGATGAGAAAATTAACTGTCCTGCAGTTACGTTTGCAAATACTGTGCTATTACCAATATAATGAGCTGTCGCATTTATACCGGCATTGGCACCAACATATAGTGCTGTACTAAAATATTGATTAGCACCAGTAAAGTTTAAGTTGCCGCTTAATGTTCTACTATCTGTATTTTGAACATATGAAGCAGCAGCAAC
>Ga0114979_10000015_pt1 | contig 121170 bp, 85 predicted proteins | sample S_140625_EF_Meta_FD_87315 | JGI IMG/M metagenome (GOLD analysis project Ga0114979, IMG submission 87315) | Freshwater microbial communities from Lake Simoncouche, Canada to study carbon cycling - S_140625_EF_MetaG | ecosystem: Environmental > Aquatic > Freshwater > Lake | place: Lake...
AAAAGTATCATTACTGCCAGAATTTGTTAATGTTTTGAAAGATGTACTATTACTATTATATAATGTCAATGATGAGGCATTATAATATCCTGAAATATATACATTGTTTGTTGAATCCAATAATAAATTTACTGGTTTGTTTATCGTATTATTTACTATTATTTTAGATGTATAGATTTGACCATTGGATACCACCGCAGTTCGGTATTCACTTTTTGATGACATACATACTGAACTCCAATTTCTATTTGATTCTGTTGCTGTCCAATTATAGCCATAATCACTTGAAATATATATTTTATCAGAAGATGCAACTGCTATTTGATAGTCACCTGATGATGACATACATACTGAACTCCAATTTCTATTTGATTCTGTTGCTGTCCAATTATAGCCATAATCACTTGAAATATATATTTGATCACCATATGCAATTGCGGTTTGATATTGACCTGATGATGACATACATACAGAAATCCAATTTCGAATTGATTCTTTATCACCACTAAAATTAGGACCACTAACATAGATTGTGCCGCCATATGTAACAGTTGTAATATAATCCCCTGATGATGACATTGCTGCTACATCTGGTTTCTCTACTGTAGTCCAACCAAATATTTCCCAAGTTTGGCCATACGTGTATGATTTCCAGGTTTTACCATTTCTTGTTGTAATATATTGTAAGTTCCCAGATGATGACATTGATATTGAATTGCATTCTAGAAATAATGTTAAATCCGTTCCATTCAAGTACAAATTCCTATTCGTCCAAGTATTACCATAATCATTTGAAGTAGTTACATAAGAATAAAAACCAACCACAGTTTGATATTGTCCAGATGTTGACATTGCTACTGATTTATAAAAAGAATTATTATATTTTTCTGTCCAAGTAATTCCATAATCACTTGAAATATAGATTTTACCATTGTCTACCACAGCAGTTTGATATTGACCGGATGATGACATAGATACAGAACTCCATTTTCTATTAGAATCTATTGCAATCCAATTAGTTAGAGTCAATTTAGATGCAATACTTGTGACCCATAATCCATTACCACTACTATCATATTTTGCTATAAACGTGTCAATACCACCCGCATTTGTTAATGTTTTAAATGTTGAAGTGTTACTATTATATAATGTTATGTCTGCGGTATAATATCCCGAAATGTATGCATTGTTTGTTGAATCCAATAATAAATTTACGGTTTGGTTATTACTGATATCAGTAATCTGTGTTGCCCATATTCCAATTCCAGTATTATCATATTTTGCTATAAACGTGTCAATACCTCCCGCATTTGTTATTGTTTTGAAAGTTGAAGTATCACTATTATATAATGTTATAGTTGACCCATAATATCCAGAAATGTATACATTTTTTGATGAATCTGACAATAAAAATATGGGTACTTCATTGCCAATACCAGAAATACAAGTTGTCCAATTAAGTAATCCATTATTATAATAATTGAATATATATATGTCACTACCTCCTGCATTGGTTATTGTTTTACCACTAAAACTACTATTATATAATGTTATATCTGTGGTATAATATCCAGAAATATACACATTGTTTGATGAATCTAATATTAAATTTACTGGTTTGTCTGTACCAGTACCTGAAATAGTAGTTGCCCATACTCCATTACCACTACTATCATATTTTGCTACAAATATGTCATTACCACCAGCATTTGTTAACATTTTGAAAGATGTAGTATTGCTATTATATAATTTTATGTATGAACCATAATATCCAGAAATATATACATTGTTCATTGAATCCACCAATAAATTTATTGGTTGGTTATTACTAACATCAACAATCCGTGTTGCCCATACTCCATTTCCACTATTATCATATTTTGCTATAAAACTGTCATTACTACCAGAATTTGTTAATGTTTTGAAACTAGACGTAGTTGTATCTGCACTACTATATAATGTTACATTTGCACTATAATATCCCGAAATATATACATTGTTTGTTGAATCTAATAGTAAATTTACTGGTTGGTCTGTACCAGTACCTGCTATCATGGTTGCCCATACTCCAATTCCACTACTATTATATTTAGCTATGAAAGTATCATTACTACCAGAATTTGTTAATGTTTTGAAACTAGACGTACTTGTACCTGCACTACTATATAATGTTACATTTGCACTATAATATCCCGAAATATATACATTATTTGTTGAATCTACTAATAAATTTACTGGTATTTCACTACCGGCACCTGATATCCTGGTTGCCCATACTCCAATTCCACTAGTGTTATATTTTGCTATAAAAATATCATTACCACCAGAAATTGTTAATGTTTTGAAACCGGATGTATCACTGTTATATAATGTTACATTTGCACTATAAGTTCCTGAAATATATACATTATTTGTTGAATCTAATAGTAAATTTACTGGTATTTCACTACCGGTACCTGATATCCTGGTTGCCCATACTCCAATTCCACTACTATTATATTTTGCTATAAAAGTATCACTACCACCAGAATTGGTTAATGTTTTGAAAGTAGATGTAGTTGTATCTGTTGTATTATATAATGTTAAATTTGCAGTATAAGTTCCCGAGATATATACATTGTTTGTTGAATCTACCAATAAATTTACTGGTATGTCAGTGCCGGTGCTACTAATCCTCGTTATCCAATTGATTAATCCGTCATTGTCATAATTAGATATATGTATGTCACTTCCTCCTGCATTGATTATTGTTTTACCACCAAAATTACTATTATACAATGTTACATCTGTGTTATAATATCCAGAAATATATGGATTGTCTGATGAATCTAGTAAAAAATTTACAGGTTGGTCAACAGTAGTGCCGGATATCCTGTTTGATAATATACATATTCCATTAGTATTATATTTTGCTATGAATATGTCATTGCCACCTGCATTTGATAATGTATTGAAAGTTGTAGTATTACTATTATACAATGTTACATCTGCTGAATAATATCCATAAATATATACATTATCTCTTGAATCTAATATTAAATTTACCGGTTGGTCTGTACCAGTACCTGCTATCCTAGTCGCCCATACTCCAATTCCATTATTATCATATTTCGCTATAAAAGTATCATTACCACCAGAATTTGTTAATGTTATTACTGGTGAATAATCACTATTATAAAATGATAACGTTGAATTATAATATCCAGAAATATATACATTGTTTGTTGAATCCAATAATAATTTTACTGATATTTCACTACCGGTACCTGATATGTTGGTTGCCCATACTCCAATTCCATTACTATCATATTTAGCAATGAATATATCAGTATTACCTGAATTAGTTAAAGTTACAAAACCCGTATCATTAATATCACTACTATACAATGTGAATGGTTTACTGAAATAATATCCCGAAATATATAAATTATTTGCGGAATCTAATAATGCATTTAATGGCCTATCACCAGTGGTACCACCAAGTCTGGTTGCCCATACTCCAATTCCATTACTATTATATTTGGCTATGAATACGTCATTATTACCGAAAGTTGTTATTGTTTTGAAAGTTGTACTATCACTATTATACAATGTTACACCTGCACCAATAAATCCAGAAATATATACATTGTTTGTTGAATCCAATAATAAAACAACCGGTAGGTCTTCACCAGTACTCGAAATACGAATTGTCCAATTAATTAATCCATTATTATCATAATTAAAAAAATATGTATCGTTACTGCCAGAATTTGGTATTAATTTAATGCCAAAAGTACTGTTATACAATGTCAAATCTGCTGAATAATATCCGGAAATATATACATTATTTGTGGAATCTAATAATAAATTTACTGGTTGGTCAGTACCTGTACCTGCTAGACGATTTGTAAATACACCCATTCCATTAGTATTATATTTTGCTATAAAAGAGTCATTGCCACCTACATTTAATAATATATTGAAAGTTGTACTATCACTATTATACAATTTTAATATCGAGGAACTATAAATACCAGAAATATATACATTATTTGTTGAATCCAATAATAAATTTACTGGTTGGTCACTATCTGTACCGGCTATCCTGGTTGCCCATACTCCACGTCCATCACTATTATATTTCGCTACAAATATGTCATAACTACCTGCATTTGTTAATGTTGTAAAAGTAGAAGTATCACTATTATATAATGTTAAATTTGCACTATAATATCCGGAAATATATACATTGTTTATTGTATCCACCAATAATTTTATTGGTTGGTTATTACTAATATCAACAATCCGTGTTGTCCATACCCCAAATCCATCACTATTATATTTTGCTATAAAAATATCATTACCACCAGCAATTGTTAATGTTCTGAAACTAGATGTAGTTGTATCTGTTCTATTATACAATGTTATATTTGCATTATAATATCCCGAAATATATACATTGTTTGTTGAATCCAATAAAAAATTTACTGGTTGGTCAGTACCTGTACCTGCTATCCTGGTTGCCCATTGTCCAATTCCATTACTATTATATTTAGCTATGAAAATATCATTGCTACCTGCATTTGTTAATGTTGTGAAAATTGTACTATTACTATTATACAATGTTACATTTGCAGTATAAGTTCCAGAAATATACACATTGTTTGTTGAATCCACTAATAAATTTACTGGTATGTCACTGCCGGTGCTACTAATCGTTGTTATCCAATTAATTATTCCACTATTATTATTGTAATTAGATATATATATGTCACTACCTCCTGCATTTGTTATCATTTTACTGACAAAACTATTATATAATGTTAAATTTGCAGTATAATATCCAGAAATATATACATTGTTTGTTGAATCCACTAATAAATTTACTGGCCGGTCTGTACCAGTACCTGATATTTTGTTTGTCAATACCCCAAATCCATTACTATTATATTTTGCTATAAACGTGTCAATATCACCGTCATTTTTTAATGTAATGAAACTTGATGTATCCCTATTATATATTGTTACATCTGATGCATAATATCCAGAAACATATACATTATTTGATGAATCCAGTAATAAATTTACTGGGAAGTCATTATCTCCACCTGCTATCCTGGTTGCCCATACACCATATCCATCAGTATCATATTTCGCTATAAATATATCGGGAAGAAAAATAGAACCAGATTTTATTAATGTTGTGAAACTAGATGTATCACTATTATATAATGTTACATCTCTGGTATAAATTCCTGAAATATACACATTGTTGTCTGAATCCACTAATAAATTTATTGGTCGTTCTGTGCTAACAGCTATTATTCTGTTTGCCCATACCACATATCCGTAAATATTATCATATTTCGCTAGAAAAGTATCTGTTCCACTTACAAATGGCCATGTAATGAAAGTTGATGTATCACTATTGTATATTGTCATTGTACTAGTACTAGTTCCTGAAATATACACATTGTTGTCTAAATCCAATAACAAATTTACTGGTGTATCATTACCGGTACCTGCTATTCTGGCTGCCCATTGTCCAATTCCATTATTATTATATTTCGCTATAAAAAAATCATAGTTACCTACATTTGTGAATGTATTGAAAGTTGTATCATTACTATTATATAATATAACATTTGCACTATAAGTTCCTGAAATATATACATTGTTTGTTGAATCCACTAATAAATTTACTGGTGCCTCAACACCGGTACCTCCTATCCTGATTACCCATTGTCCAATTCCATTACTGTTATATTTCGCTACAAAACCATCAACTCCAACAATTGTTAATGTTTTGAAAGTTGTATTATCACTATTATAAAATGTTACATTTTGACAAGTTCCTGAAATATATACATTGTTTGTTGAATCCAAAAACAAATTTACTGGTGTATCACCACCGGTACCTCCTATCCTGGTTACCCATTGTCCAATTCCATTACTATTGTATTTCGCTAGAAATATGTCATTGCTACCTGCATTTGTTAATGTTTTGAAAATAGACGTATCACTATTATATAATGTCAATGTTGAATCAGTATAATATCCCGTAATGTATACATTGTTTAATGAATCCAGTAATAAGTTTTTTGGATAGTCTTCATAAGCGCCTGCAATCCGGGTTGTCCAATTAATTACTCCTGTTTTACTATAACTAGCTACATATACATCATTAAAACCTGCATTTGAATTGGTTAATGTTTTGATAGTTATATTTGTACTATCATAAAATGTTAAAGATGAAGTGTATCCTCCCGATAAAAATAAATAAGGCATAAGTTGGTCTCTTCTCGCAAAAGTTCCATAATAAGAATTTGTCTTTTGTGAAATCGATTTCATTGAATTAAGAGAATTCATCTTACAATTTAGTTAATAATAATATAATATAATATATATCTAAATATTATCCATCAACCGATTCAATTACTACACAATGTATTATATAAACATTTTGGGATTACCCATGGTGGGTGTGATTGGATGAAATGTATATACCGTCCAGTCGGTAATCGTTTGACCATTTCGCGTGAATGATAAATTACAATATGCCGGACCTGTTGCATTTCCCCATAATATTCGAATTGGATAATATGTGCCATTTGTAAGCGTTATAGAACCAGACCCATTATTTCCTGCGGATGAATAAACCAATCGATTTGCAGTTGTATATCCATTTTATTTTATACGATAATTACACAAATCAACATTTTTTAGAAATAAATTTTTCAAAAGATTTTTCACATTCATTTAACGGATTTTCATATTTTTTAACAAAACAATTTTGAAATGGTTTTTCACATTCACTTAGTGGATTCTCTCGCAGTGGATTCTCTCGCAGTGGATTCTCTCGCAGTGGATTCTCTTTTTTTTCAACAAAAGTTTTTTCACATTCATTAAGCGGATTCTCTCGCGGTATGAAAAAAGTTCGCGAGTGTCTATGAGAAAATCGTCTTATTATCAACATATTATATAAATGAAAATATAATATTTTGATTGTAACTACTAATTGTATTTTTTAGAATACAACTGTATTTTAAAATTTTGGTATATGAAATGGATGATTTTTCTTCCACGGTATTTTCAATAAATACATACCGACCATTATGAAAAGTATACCAATATATTGATTATAATTAGTAAACCGTTCGCCTAAAAAAACATATGCCGCTATACTTTCTGTCAAAGTACTCATTGCATCCCAACCATTGTTTACCAATAATATAGTCGAATCCTGCAATGATATTATCAACATAATCACTACCCCAATATATCCTAAAATACCCGTAGCCAATGAAGTTGTACCTCCATTATTCGCATATTCTTTCAATCCGAAATCTCCCACGATTTCAACACATGTCAGTGCAAACAATTGTGGGACACTCATGTTTTTGTCTATATTGTATACATATTTTTTTCTAAAAGAAAATTGATTTTGTTTGCATAATACAATGCAAATATACAAAATACAATTGTAAAATGAAAACCGAAATTATTGTTATATCCAATATCGAAATGACTTATCATATTGGTAGTTCCGCCCAAGACAATTCTGATTTAGTAATTGCATCGAACCAACAAGATATTTGGTTTCACGTGCAAGACCTTCCGTCTTGTCACGTCGTCGCTGTAATGCCTGAAAATGAAAAATTGGATAAAAAGAAAATGCGCGCTATCCTCAAACAAGGCGCCGTTATTTGTAAAAAACATTCCAAATATGCATCCGATAAAAATCTACCCATCATATACACCAAAATCGAAGATGTTCAAATAACAAATATACCAGGTTCGGTTGCTGCTACCAATACAAAAACTATCATTATATAAAATGACAATGCAATAAAATTCATTTCAAATGTAAAAACATCTATATGCTGTTTGACATCGTCCCATTGAATTTCGTTAGCACGACTTCGACGAAATATTTCATGTTCAGAATCTATGATATACTTATCATCATATATTGTCGATTTTTCTTGTTTTACATATTTGGTCAATACATATTTTTGCACATCAATCTCATTTTTTGCAGACATATCTTGAAAAAATTCGACGATATTTTTACAATTACCAATAAAAACATTGGGATTTGGTAGTTTCGATTTCTTGTATATATTTTTTTGCACATATCGCGTTAACCAATGTTTCGACAATATTCGTTCACCAAATACAATGGAATTTTTATATAAATAATATTTTGCATGAATGTCTACAATGTCATCGTCATTTTGAACCATACATACAATGTCATCCTCCTTTTTATTTTTACAAAAATGGATGAATGCAGTAATATTTTTTTCTGAAAATGGCTGGTCTTCATACGAAACTGTATATATATCTTTCATTGGTTATAATGAAAAATATATAGAAATTTTTTATATATTTACTTCGTAAAGTAATATAATAACCATCGAATTATGAAGGAGGTAATGGAGCTAAACACAATTTGATTTCACCCAAAGATGCAACGTCATATTTCACAATAAGTGGCAAATCATTTCCTAAATACATCTCTAAATGACTACATAATGGGGTGCATTTGATAAAATGCGACAATGATTTCAATGAAAATTCGCCCTGGATAACTACCGACGCATCCGGTTTTTGAATAAATTCCATATATCCATCCGACTCGGAACGTAATATACGCGAACTTGCGAAATTGCCATCACATGAGAAAATCAAATCATTTCCTACCGATTTAATCTCAATACGGTCTGAAATACCATTCAAATCACGGATAATTTTCTGGAAATCGGTGGTGGGTAAATTAATCACCGTGGAATATTCGACATCTGGAACTACCAGTTCTTCTGTATCCGGTTCAATCAATCTCAATTTTTGACTATAACATTGTTTAATATCACCATTATCATATTGTAATCCTAAATGGGATACAATTCCATCGTGATAATCCGATTTGTCAATATACATAGATAATGTATCATCATTTGACATGGTTGAAATGACTTTGAATAAATGTAGTGTATTTGCACATACAATGATTTTGTCTGGGTGACAAACATATTGTTCAAACTTGTGGGAATTCAAAATGACATTCACCAATATTGTATGGGTTTTATCAAAATTTATGATTTTCATTCCATCTTTTGTAAAAGTAATTGTTGCATCTGTCAAAACATCTTTTATTGCTGTAATCATATTACGAATAGGCTGTATTTGTACGGTTTTTATTGTCAATACATTATTTTCCTCGTTCATTTTACAATATAAAAATAATAGAAGGATATTTTTATATTATCTTTATGTATTTATATATTTTTTCATTTTTCTTATACAAAATTCTCTTGTGAATATCCAATTATAGAACATGCGATTCGTTTACCTGAATTTCCAGTTGTTTTACTTGTTTCCGCATTTCCCATACCACAATCATCTGGGTCTGCATGCACTATCAAACCTCGACCGATGATATTTGCTTTATATCCACGTAATTTTATACAATCATCTATTGTTTGATATTTTGCACAGCCATATCGGTCTGTTTCTAAATTTCCTAAATCACCAACATGTCGTTCTTTTGCACCAGGACATCCGTGTGTTTTTCCGTATGGATTGAAATGTGCACACATACTATCACATTTGTTTGTTAAATCTCCGGATTCATGAACATGAAATCCATGTAGCGCATTTTTTTTCAATCCGGACAATTCAATATCAATGAGAACGGTGTCATCTTTCAAATTTTCAGTAAAAATAACACGACCCTTTATTTTCCCACTAAAAACAGCAATCGCTTTTATTGGAGTTTTTTGCATTTTATGTATATTTAGATTTATATTTATGTTGTTTTTACATGTTTTATTAGCTATTTTCAATACGTCGTACCTTTCATTTACGACGATTTCATCTACGTTTTTTGGGATTTACGTAACTTGCGTTTTCTTCTGCCACTAACTCATTTTTTCAATAGATTTTATGCAAAAGTATAATTATATTTTTCCTAAATAAATATACTTATACTTTTATTTTACAAAGTTGTAAAGGTTTACTAGTTGGTTTGCATCCCATGAATAGTATATCGTAATCTACTTTGCATGCATTTGCTCCTGTAATAGCACTTGCCAAACGTGCTAATCCCCATGATTCGGCGGTTTGATTTGGACGAGACCCACTCGAATAATATGCCCCGCGACCTTTGTTCACTATTTTTTCCAATGCAGCTTGGCTACATTGAGTTTTTTTGGCAAGTTCTGCACTTGGTTTCATTGTATCTATTTTGTATATTTTTTTGGCATTTTCTACATGACTAGATGGTCTTGATTTGAATGTTTTCAATTTAGGACGTTGATAATAAACGCCTTTTTTATACAACTTTCGCGATTTCCTTAAATATTGTTTTTGTTTTCTTGTATCCCTTTTTGATAATATTTTAGGAATATATCTTTTTGGAACGTGTAATGGGTCCATATGGATATTTATATAATGAGGATATAAAAAAAATGAAAAATACTTGTAAAAAAACTCATACTATTATAGATGGATACTAGTGAAAAAAAAGAAAAAACAACAATAGACAAAACCAAAATAATTGATATTCAGACGAATGTAACCAACGCAATTAATACGATTTTCAATACAAAAACTTTGCCTTATTTTGCTGGTTTTATTGTTTTATACGCATCTCTTTATTTCGGCGTATACCAGTTTTTCAGGGGACGCAGTGACGTAGATATATTATTTAGCAAATCAGTTGATATATTCATTATAACTTTACTTGTTATTGGCCTAATTTACTACTTTTTCACTTTACCAAAAGAAGACAAAGACCATTTTATCGGATTTTTAGTAAAATGGACCAAAGAATTTTGGCAAGACCCAATAGGTACCGCCGCTTCCGCCATTTTAATAACATTATTTTACTTATTTGTTTATTTAGGAGGAATTCCTAAAAACCCCATTCCTAAAACCATTGAATTTTTAGAACAAAAAGTATGGATATTTTTGGTAATTTTTATCATACTCGATTTTTTCAAATATTATTTTCAACTTGATTTAGTTGAAAAATTCATTAGTAAAGATACCGTCGATTGGTTTTATGGTAAAAAGAAAGACGAAAAAAAGAAAGACGAAAAAAAAACCAAAGATGAAAGTGTAAAAGCCGTTGATGAAAAAAAAATAGACGAAGTAGGTAATGAAGTTTTCCACGTATCCAATAATTTATATTCATATGATGACGCCCAAGCTATATGTACATCCTATGGAGCACGTATTGCCACGTACGACGAAGTAGAAAATGCCTATAAAAGTGGAGCAGAATGGTGTGGATATGGATGGTCAGATGGACAAATGGCACTATTTCCTACTCAAAAACCAACATGGAATAAATTGCAAAAAACGGATAATCATAAAAATAATTGCGGTCGTCCAGGAATAAACGGTGGATATATTCAAAATCCATATGTAAAATTTGGCGCAAATTGTTATGGCAAAAAACCGGTTGCGAATACAGCCGACATCAATAGAATGAATGCTCAAAAAAATACAGCATATCCAAAATCGAAAAAAGATGTAATATCTGATATGAAAACACAATTTTGGAAAGATAATTCAGATAAATTAGTAATGAATGGATTTAATAATGATAAATGGTCGGAGTTCTAATAAAAATATTTATATAGGAAAAAACATATAAATATTTATGTTTATGGTTAAATAATGAAAACCATTTTGGTTACTGGGGGCGCTGGATTCCTCGGTCGCAATTTATGCAAAAAATTATTGGAAAATCCAAATAACATTGTTATTTGTCTAGATAATTTAGTAACTGGAAGTCATAAAAATATTGAAGAATTCGAAAAAAATCCCAATTTCACATTTCTTCATGCCGATGTAACACAATCAATTCAATTCCCGCTTTTACACGAAATATATCATATGGCATGCATTGCCAGTCCCGATAAATACAAAGTACATTCTATTGAAACGTTAAATACTTGTTTTATTGGAACACAAAATATGATTCAATTGGCGAAACAACACAATGCAAAACTGCTATTCACATCCACCTCTGAAATTTACGGTGACCCCGATGTCCATCCTCAACCTGAAAATTATTTTGGAAATGTCAATACTATGGGTGAACGTAGTTGTTACGATGAAGGAAAACGTATTGGCGAAACTCTAATATATGAATATCGCAAAAAACATGGTCTGGATTTGAAAGTAGTCCGTATATTCAACACATATGGTCCTTATATGGACATTGATGATGGTCGTGTTATTACCAATTTTGTAAAACAAATTCTCAATAAAGAACCCTTGAATATTTATGGAAATGGAAACCAAACCCGTAGTTTTTGTTATGTCGATGATATGATTGATGGTCTCATACGGATGATGAATAGTAATGAAGCCGGTCCGATTAATATAGGTAATCCAAATTGTGAATTTACACTCAATGAATTAGTGAAAGTATTTGAGAAAATAACGAGTCGTAAATTACCAGTAACCTATTTGAGTTCCACTGAAAATGACCCAAAACAAAGACGTCCTGTTATATTGAAAGCACAGATATTATTAGGTTTTGAACCCAAAATAGAATTGGTGGCTGGTATTCAAAAAACATTGGATTATTTTCAAAATGTACAAAATGTACAAAATGTACAAAATGCACAAAAAATACAAAATTGAAATATTATGTAAAAGAAAAAAGATAAATACTATATCAAGTATATATTATTTATTACGAATATGGAATTGACAGTAGAACCTGATATGTACAGTCCTAGTATTGATGCTGTGGGAAATTATGTTGACAAAATTCCACCATTCAATACTATCAAAAAAGGTCTCCGATGTCCATGTGGTTCTCGAAAAGACAAAATATACGAAACGCATAAAATATTTGCATGTCATATCAATACAAAAATTCATCAAAAATGGCTGGCCGACTTGAATTTGAACCGTGCTAATTATTATGTGGAAAATGAGCAATTAAAAACTACATTACAAAACCAACGGCTCATTATTGCAAAATTAGAAAAAGACGTTCAAAATAAAATAATGACAATTGACTACTTGACACAACAATTACATAAAAAATGCAATGAAAACGTAGTTACTGATTTGTTGGATTTAGACGTGTAATTTGTTATTTGTCCAATTCCACTAAAATCTTCTTACCCACTTTTTTCAATTCTCCTACTTTCACTAATTGTTTATTATTATCAAATAATTCTTTGTCATATAAAATATTTGTAGCAGGGTCTACTTTGTATTTAACACCGTTAATCTCTTTTGTATCTTTCAATTTAATTTTCTGCTGTACAATGTTCAATTCTTCTTTTTCGCTCATATCTTTTTGAAGAGTAGGATACGAAATAAAATCATTGGATTCCAATTTGCCAAAATTACTTCCATAACAAATCAATTGTTCGTCATCTTTTCCCTTTGATTTTTTTGTATTATAGACATTACAATCAATGGATGTCTCTTTGATTGATTTCAATATTTTTTGATTAATATTGTCTTTTATTTGCGCTATTTCATATAAAGATTGGTCCGTTGTTATCGATTTTTGGTCAATCTTTGATATATCATGTATCATAATTTCGATACTATTTTTGTCTGTTTTCTGTTTTTCAGTAAATACCGATAAATATAAGAAAATCTCGACGGTTCGCAATTCTTCTGGCAAATCTTCGTGACTGCAAATACGACGAGCGCGTCCAATTACCTGGTCTATACGAACACTATGCCAATATGGCTCTACTATGTGGACAAAACGAGTATTCTTCAAGTTAATACCTTCTGCACCAGAAGATGTAATTAAAAACAATTTGATAATTTCGCCATAAAAGTTGTTGGACGATTTTTCTTTTATTTTATCTACAATTTCTGGTGGTACTAAATTCCATGCACTATTATAAATATTACGAATAATTTCTTTTTCATCAGCAGTCTCTGTTCCTGTATATAAAACGAATCTTGGTTTACCTGCGGCATCTTCTTTTTCAATGATTTCCCATTTATCAGTAGAAATATCTTTTTTGATTTTAAATTCAGCATAACCATTTGCTTCCAATATTAATTTCAATATACCAATACCTTCGATTGTTCTGAACTGACTGTATATCAAATGCAACCCTTTATTTTCTTCATTTTGAATATTTTCCAACAATTTCAAAAATTTAGGACTGTATTTTGCCAATCCTTCTTTTGATAAAAATTGTTCTTCATCTTCCGGTTTATTTGGGTCATATGCTAACATTTCCAATGCTGCATCAATTCGTTTTTTGTAATTGATTGGCTCTGTATCCATACTGTCAACATCTTCTTTATCAACATATGAATTTGATTCTAATAGTAGTTCTTTCGGAACAGTGTCGAACTCATCTTCGTTCAATTCACTTGTTGGTTTATCTGGTAATGGTCGTTCAATCGAAGTTGGAAATGTAAAATTACAGGCAGCTCTTGAAAATATACGATATGTCGATGATATTTTGTAAATATCTTCGTCATCTCCTTTTTTAGCCTGTTTTTTTGCATTTTTACGTCTTTCTTTTTCTTGGTCAATTTCTGTTTTACGTATTTTAAGATAAGATGAAAATTGATACTCGCTCATTTCTACTGGAACTACATGTATGTTTTTATTATCACTTGTCTTTACAAAAGATGGAAGTAATTTTTCTTGTGCACTTCTGAAATAAGAAGTCAACCCTAATATTCGTTTCTTGAATGTATTTTCATTTTTCATTGCACCAGTTTCTATATCTACAAACGTAGATAAAAATGTTTCTGCATCATCCGGTAATGCTTTATTGTGTTTTACTTCAATTAATCCATCGATTACTTCCAATTTATTTTTCTTTAAAATACGTTTGACTTCTTTTACAAAATCATCATCTGACATGTTTCCAGTTTCATCTAATTTTACACCACTGTATTTTTCAAATTCACCGTCGCCTCCTTTATGATATTCTGGTGCCACACGGTCCAATACATCAACTTTTGCATCATCTTCTATTTCTTCTTCTGGTCTATAATTTATTTTAATGACTCCTTTTTCAATTGTGAAAGGTTCTTCTTCTTCTTTGTTCTTTTTAGTGACTTTATGTTTCTTTTCTTTTTTTTGTTTCTTGGTACTTCTTTTCTCTGCTTTTTTTGTTTCTTTGTCTTCTTTTGATTCTTTTCCACCAAATAATGATGTCATCATTGTCGTGATACTTCCGCCATTCTTTTTATTGTAAGCACCACGTTTTTTTGTATTTACAAAACCAAATGGATTTCTTGTTATAATTACTTTATTATCAGTATAATCAACATAATCATAGTTTTTAAATTTTTCTTCGTCAAACATTTTCAATATTTCTTCTTTATTTACCTTACCGCCACTTTTTACAGTAACGGGGAAACTCCATGTTTTTATACTTCCGCGAAGAATGTTAAATAAAATACCGATTTCATTTGGATAGTTGATAATTGGAGTTCCAGTTAGCAGAACAACACGTGCATTTGTTGCTTTCATCAAATAATCATATAATTTGAATGATAATGATGATGGTTTCTTTATTTTATTGACTATTCTACTTACAAAGTTATGTGCCTCGTCAATAATGACGACTTTATTATCAAATGGATTCACTTTTCCATCTTCTGTAAGTGCATCCATTTTATTTTTGGTTAGCCCATTATAATTGATATCAATGTATTTATTACGAATCATCATGTTCAATTGTTCATCGATACTTTCTTGGTCACTTGAACTCAAATCCGCAAAATTAGATGCTTTTGTTACGTCGACCATCCATGCTCCTCGGTTTCTCTCAAATACTTCGCGAGGTATAGAGAGAACATTTTCCAATATATCAATATATTCTGGTTTTCCTTCGGTTGATATGAATTCCCAATATTGATTCTTTTTGTATATTGGGTCTCCGTATTTTTTCAATTCACTGAAAAAATTCATTTTTAAAGATGCGGGGGTCATAACTACAATAGATTTTTCAGATTTCATACCTTCTGCAATTGCAATGGATGCTGCCGTCTTACCTGCACCCAAACCAAAATATAGTAACAATCCACGATAAGGAGTATATAAATTCAAGTAATCTCTTACTATTTTTTGATGAGTCATTAAACCAGATTCGCTGTTGTTTGATTTAGAACAAGAAATCGATTCTTTTGTAGAGTCTAATTCTTTTGTATAATCTTTGAACATTTCTCGTAACTTTTGGATAAATATACGACGATTATTCATGTAGAATGATGACGTTTTTACAATTATTTTTTCTGGTTTTGGTAATCTTTGTTCGATTGTATGAGTTCCCAATTTGAAATTCTTCATTTCTTCGGTCATGACTGCGTCAATTGTTGTTTTCACTTTGGGGACTTTTAATGCACGTTTCTTTTTTTCTTTCTTTTCTCCTTTTTTTGGTTTTTCTTGTTCTTCATCTTCTTTTTCTTCTTCTTCTTTTTTTGGTTTTTCTTGTTCTTCCTCTTCTTCTTCTTTTTCTTCTTCTTCCTCTTTTTCATCTTCTTCTTTTTCTTTTTCTAGTTCCATTTCATCAATCTCTTTTCCAAGTATATCTAAGTCTTCAATTTCTTTTTCTTCACCAATAACCAGTTTTTGTATTTGTTTTTCAGGTTTTCTGATAATACGTACTTCATCCCCCATAATTACAGATTTTGTAGGTGGTTCTAACACACGTACATCAAATAAATTCTTTTTATTCAACCTATCCAATACCATATCTATATTAATATTCATTTCATTACGTTTATCTACAATTTCAACATTTGTTCTAAGATTTTTTTCAGGTTCTTCTTTTTTTTTCGCATCACCCATTTTCACATTTATAATTACCTGTTTTTTTGGCATAGGTTTCACTATCATTTGTTCTAAATATAACTGTTCCATTTAAAATATATTATATAATATAGTATAGTATATTTTTGTATTTATTTTGTCGTTTATTCTTTGTTGGCATTTTTTACTTCGTCTCATCTAAAATGATTGTAAATGACGGATTGCTTCGTCGCAAGCAATTTGTTCCGCCTTCTTTTTAATCTTATGTTTTCCCTCACCTAAAAATACAAATATCTTATTATGTTCCGACATATATTGATGAATATCTCCATATGAATTAAAATGAGTGATTGGAATAGAATCGCTATGTTTTTTATTATGAATTGGTTGCCCCAAGCATAAATAAACTCCCATATAATACCCGGTTTCTTGATTATGGTCGTCTACTTCCATATAATGCGGGGTCACCTTAAATTCCTTTTGTATTTTTACTTGTAAAATATTCTTGTAATTATCATCATTACGTATCAAATTTATCCAATCTACATGTTTTTCAAATACACTTTCAACAAAAATTTGTACCATTTGGAACCCCGGTCCAGTTACAAATAAATTGCCAAACCATCCATCGTCATCATGGATTGATATTTTATTGAAATCTAAAAACATTGCTCCTAAAAACGATTCGAACAAACATCCCAATTTTTTCAAATTTGTACGGGTTTGCTTCAATTCCGCGTGTTTTGATAATACATACCATTTATGCAAACCCATTTCCAATGCCATTTTTCCGATGGATTCATTTTTGACTAATGCGATTTTCTTTTCTGTCATAAATCCTTCATTTTCCTTTGGGAAACGACGATATAAATAATACTTGGTAATGCATTCTAATACACCATCACCGACAAATTCCAACCGCTCATTGGATTTCGTATAAAGAGGCAAACAATCTTCTGGTTTTTGTACGATTGTAATATTATTTTGCATATTTTCTAAATTTGGACGCTTCATATATGAGCGATGAATAAATGCACGTTTGTATAAATTTATATTATGGATTGGAGTATTGATTCCATAATTTCTCAAAATGGATTGAATTTCATTTTCCGTAATTAATTTATTTAGGGGATTGTATGGATCAAAAATATAGGTTTCTACCCCATTTTGATTTTTTTCAATGATAATATCATCATCTAAATGAGATGATTGGTATTCAGATGTATTTGCGTTCATTTTATTTATGAAATAGAATGAAAACAATTATTGTGGTTACTATATTAACCAATATCTTTTTATATTAATTTAATTTATATATTTTTAGATTTTCAAAAAATAAAATATTTAGACATTATATACCAATATGGGATTAAGTAACGCAGCAAGTAGAGCAAGAAACTATAGTAGTACAGTAACCAGAAATCAAGGAGGAGGTTCCAAAAAGGCCGGTTTCCCAGGACAAGTCGGACGTGGATGGTGGACCAGTGTTTTCCTTCATGCAACTGACCCAATGTCAGGTAACTGTTGCAATTTAAATAAACAAATGACCACCATGCGTTTCACCAGAAACACTGTTCGTAATATTGGAGGTGATGTAAGATATGATATGCGTTAAATATCATATGCAATAAGTTAATTGTATAAAACAATATAATAGTTTCACATTGACTATTATATTGTTGTAACATTGTTGTAATATTATTATGAAAATTATCATCGACGAACGCGAAACTGCCTTATATGAAAAATGTTATTCCATTGTACAAGGAAATTCTACTTCTATCCAACTTTCTAAACAGGTTCTCAATTTAGGCGATATTTTATTCAAAACGGATGAAGATAAAGATGTTTTATTAATAGAACGCAAATCATTATCTGACTTACTTTCAAGCATCAAAGATGGACGATATGAAGAACAATCCTATCGATTATTGCATTCCAGTGGATACCCTTCTCATAGTATTGTTTACATGATTGAAGGTATGTTCTCGCAATTACGTACATTAATTGAAAAGAAAACTGTTTTGTCAGCAATGACCAGTCTCAATTTTTTCAAAGGATTTAGTGTATTGCGTACATGTTCTATTCAAGAAACTGCCGAGAACATTGTTTGGATGGCCGAAAAAATCGACCGCGATTTTAGCAAGGGGAAAACCCCCTATTATTTGCATAGACCAATCGAGAACATTGTTGTTGACAACAACGAAAAAGACGATGAAACAGGAAATATTTTGGTGCAAGGTTCTCAAAATACTCCAAATAATTATTGTACAGTTGTTAAAAAGGTCAAAAAAGATAATGTCACCCCAGAAAATATAGGTGAAATTATTTTATGTCAAATACCCGGGATTAGTTCGGTAACTGCCATTGCAATCATGAAACATTTCAATTCGTTTCTCCATTTAATAACTGAATTACAAAATAATCCGGGGTGTTTAGAGAACATTACCATTGAAAACAATGGAAAAATGCGTAAAATAAACAAAACATCTATTCAGAACATACAAAGTTTTTTGATGACACACAATTGAGTTATTCTAATTGGTCTTTTGGCATGGGTTGCCCATGTAAAGGAACGATGCTTTTAGGAGTATGTAATAATGGTTTTTTAACATTGTTATCTACATATTTGCCTGATTCGAGCGATTGTTGTGTAAATAATACACCTCCCCAATTTGAATCCATCGGATTATCACTAATTTCCGCTTTTTCAGTTGAATCGTGCACTTGGTCAACATCCGTATATCTTCCTACATACAATCCTTTTGGGTCAAATCCTGGATAATTTCCCTTATTATATGGAGGGTCTTCTCTACTTGCATCGATGACTTTAATTATATCATTTGAACCAGGATACAAAGTGGTTTGTTCAGGAACCCCGCCGTCTAATTCAAATGGACTTGGACGAATTCTATATACTTCTTCACCTTGTGTATTCACTTCATTCTGTAAAAATAATACTGGACAACGAAAACCTTTTTTACGTTGTATCTCTAAATAGTTAATATATTCGTCTAAATTATAAAAAGGTAGCGGATTGACTCCCTCAACTTCTGGTTTTTGGGTATTGTATAACAACAAAACATTGTCCTTTTTTAGCAATATATTCGGACATGATGATGATATAGTATTTGTATTTGTTTCGAATTTTTCTGTAAGTTTCAAGCATTTGAAGATTCCATTTGTTGCGTATACATAAATTCCTGCTAAAAACACTATTATAATTAATATTGTCAATATTGGTTTTTTCATGTTGTTTGTATAAATATATATATTACTGGGAATTTTCTTTTCCAAATAAATTATATATAATGCGTAAAACAAATAATTATAAAAGTAAAAATTACAAGAGGAATACGAAAAATAGGACTTACAAAAAGAAACCATCAAAACATGTAAATCTGGTTATTGGTAAAATATATGCAGATTGGTGTGGATACTGTCAAATGATGCAAAATGATTGGGATAGTTTGAAACGCGATTTAGGAAAAAAAAAAAAGATTGAATTTGTAGAAATCGAACAAAAAAATGAAGCGGATGGTATGAATGTAGTTAACACAAAACATTTAAATAAATCGCAAGTAAAGTTATCATTACAAGGTGGATATCCAACTGTATTCAAAATTAGAAATGGAAATTTATCTTATTTTAATGGAAATCGCGTTTTAGAAGATATGAAAAAATGGGTTTTTGAGTGAACGAAGTAAATATATATATTCGTATAATATACATGTTTGGATTAGAAAAATATAAGGATTATTTTGGAAAACCTGGTACTGGAGCACATAAATACCGTTTTTTGAACTTCGCTATTGTAGATGTAGTTGCAACGATTGTTGGCGTGTATATCATTTATGTTTTGTTGAAATATTTTGGCTATATTGTGAATTTTTGGATTTTGTTAATAGGTATGTTTATTTTAGGCATTTTATTACATCATATATTTGGTGTTCGCACAACAGCCGATAAAATATTATTTGGAAATACAAAATATGATTAAAATTGCCACAAAACATAAAAAATTGATTGTTAAAACTTAATAAATACATTTCAACAATAAATACAACATGACAACTAAGGTTACAAAAAAACCAGCTATATTAAAATCATTCCGTTTACTTGATTTCAATATATACGATGAAACCACAGAGAAAGAACATTCAGATAGTGAAGGTAGTGATAATGGCAATAAAAAACAATATTCATCGAAATTCGTCATTCAAATGTTCGGCGTAAATGAAAGCGGTGAAACATACTGTTTGTATGTGAACGATTTCAACCCATTCTTCTTCATAAAAGTAGGTGATGATTGGAACCAAGGCAATGTGAATCTTCTTTTAAACGAAATCAAACGTAAAATTGGTGTTTATTATGAAGATTCCATTGTATCTGCAAAAATCGTGGATTACCATAAATTATACGGATTCTCTGCCGGTAAAAAATACAAATTTGTACAAATTATTTTCAAAAATACAACTGCTATGAACAAAGTCAAGAACTTTTGGTATGATTATAGCGGCGAACATCGTAAATTTAAAAATTACGAATTCCAAGGTGTTGCGCTTGAATTATATGAAAGTAGTATTCCTCCACTATTACGATATTTTCACATTCATAATATTAGTCCTTCTGGATGGGTTGCTATACCATTGAATAAAGTTTCCAAATGTCCAATAAAAACAACTACATGCAATTACGAGTATATTTGTTTATCGGAAAATGTCCGTCCATTGAATGATAAGGAAACCCGAGTTCCATATAAAATATGTAGTTTTGATATTGAAGCCAGTAGTAGTCACGGCGATTTCCCTCTTCCTAAAAAAACATACAAACGATTGGCATCCAATATGGTCGATATATTCAATCTGCAATTTCAATCACAAAATATTGATAATGCACGAAGTCAAATACTGTGTAAAAAAATGATTATGACTGCATTTGGATACGAAAAATTTGATGATGTCGATTTAGTGTATCCGAAATTTGTACCATCAAAAGACCGTTTATCAAAACTTATACAATCATTTATTCAAACACCTATAAATGATGCTAAAAAAATGACGACCAATACAGACGATGCGTATACAATTGAATCTTTGTTTGAACAAATGAAAGAAGCGAATGAATATGGTGGCGGAGGCGCCGGAGGCGATGATAGTGATGATGATGGAAATGAAGTGGAAGAAACCCCGTCTTATTATAAAAATAAACAATTTAAAAAGAAATCGAAAAAAGTTCAACGAGAAAATACAATAATTGATATTTTAACAAGCGATGAATATGCGCGTGATGAAAAAATTCAGTATGTAAATGAAATGTTTCGTTGTCTATCCTTCCCTGCATTAGAAGGCGATAAAGTCACTTTCATTGGCAGCACGTTTATGAGATATGGTGAACCAGAGCCATATTTCAATCATTGTTTAGTATTAGGTAGTTGTGATGATATCAATGGTATTACCGTTCAAAGTGTGGCCAACGAAAAAGACTTATTATTAGAATGGACGCGGTTGATTCAAAAAGAAAATCCCGATATTATTATTGGATATAATATATTTGGGTTTGATTATGAATTTATGTTTCGTCGTGCAGAAGAAAATCATTGTGAAGAAGATTTCCTCATGTTATCGCGGAAAATTGGCGATTTGTGCGCTAAACGAAACAAAGATACTTGTCAACTCTCCATTGAAAATACCAAAATTCAATTGGCAACCGGCGAATATGATTTGCGATATTTTAAAATGGCAGGACGTTTACAAGTTGATATGTATACCTATTTTCGCAGAGATTTCAATCTACCATCTTATAAATTAGATGATGTTGCCGGGCAATTCATCAGTGACGACGTGAAAAGAATTGAATGTGTCGTGGACCCCGTTTTCGGTGAAATCACAGAATTGTATAGTCAAAATTTGGCAGGATTACATATTGACGATTTTATTCATATTGAACTTACTAGTTTTACATCGGATTATTATAAAGATGGCAAAAAATTCAAGGTAATTGATATTATTAAAAATCGTGAAGTAACTGAAATGGTAAAAGGCGTTGAAAAAACAAACAAATACAATGTTATACGTATATCTGGTCATCATGAAATTGACCGTTCCAAATCAATCAAATGGGGTATGGCAAAGGATGATGTCACTCCACAAGATATTTTCCGTTTAGCAAATGGTAGTTCGGCTGACCGAGCTATCGTTGCGAAATACTGTATTCAAGATTGTAACCTCGTCCATCATTTGATGAACAAAATCGATGTAATTACTGGATATGTTGAAATGTCCCGTATATGCAGTGTTCCTATCAGTTTCTTAATATTCCGCGGTCAAGGTATTAAACTAACCAGTTATGTTGCCAAAAAATGCCGTGAAAAAGATACTTTGATGCCCGATTTGGAAAAATCCGGAGGAGGTGATGGATATGAAGGCGCCATTGTACTACCACCAAAATGTTCGATGTATATGGATAATCCGGTTGCATGTGTTGATTATTCATCATTATATCCATCCTCGATGATTAGTCAGAATTTATCCCACGATAGTAAAGTATGGACTCGCGAATATGATTTGCGGGGTAATTTGTTACGTGAAACTGGTGAAAAAGATAAAAATGGCAATTATATATATGACAATTTGCCTGGATATGAATACATAAACTTGGAATTTGATACATATAAATACATATCACCAAAAGAAGGCGCACGCGCAATCAAAACAAAATGTGGTAAAATGATTTGTAGATGGGCGCAATTTCCCGATAACAAAAAAGGTATTATGCCTTCCATTTTAGAGGAATTGCTGTATGCTCGTGCAAGCACGAGGAAATTGATAAAAACCGAAAAAGACCCTTTTATGCAAAATATTTTGGACAAACGCCAGCTCGGTTATAAGGTAACTGCCAATTCTTTATATGGACAATGTGGTGCAAGAACTTCCACATTTTATGAAAAGGATGTTGCTGCATCTACAACTGCAACTGGACGTATGATGATTATTTATGCGAAACGAATTATTGAAGAAGTTTATGGAGATATGGTTTATGAGACCGCTATGCATGGACCAGTAAAATGCAATGCGGAATACGTCTACGGTGATAGTGTTGCTAATTATACACCGGTTTATGTAAAAGTTCATGATAAAGTAGTTATTTGCACAATCGAAGAATTAGCCGAAAAATATGGCAAAGGACTTTGGGTTACATGTAGAGAAGAAGGTAAGCAAGAAAAGGAATTTTGTGAATTATATGATGTAGAAACATGGACTGAACGTGGATGGACAAGATTGTATAGAGTGATTCGTCACAGTTTAGCACCACATAAAAAAATGATAAGAATATTGACACATACTGGTTTAGTGGATGTAACTGACGACCATTCGTTATTAAAACCAAATGGTGAAGAAATTTCTCCAAATAATGTTAAAATTGGTGATGAATTGTTACATCATGATTTGCCAAAAGAATTTTCAAAGAAATATCAAAATGAAATTAAACAAGATATATATGATATTAATACTGATCAAATTAAATTAGCTCGTATTATGGCACATTATTTATCCATTGGACTTGTACATGAAATTTGTATAAATAATCATGGTATTCAACTCATACAAAATACATGTGAAACCCCATTTGCTATTAAAAAAATGCAAGAAATAGAATATAGTGGATTTGTATACGATTTAACCACAGACAATCATCATTTTGCAGCAGGCGTTGGTAATATGATCGTCCACAATACCGACTCTGTATTCTTCACATTCAATTTGCAAAATCCAGAAACTGGTGAAAATATTCGCGGTAAACCTGCATTGGAAATGACAATCGAAATTGCACAAGATGCCGCGCAATTATGCACTCAATGGTTGAAACCACCTATGGAATTATCTTATGAAAAAACATTGATGCCTTTCATACTCTTATCTAAAAAACGCTATGTTGGAATGCTATATGAAGAAGACGCAAATAAAGGAAAACTCAAATATATGGGACTTTCATTGAAACGTCGCGATTCGTGCGATTATTTGAAAGATACATATGGTGGAATTCTCAATATTCTTATGAAAGAAAACAATATCAAACCCGCGATTGATTTCTTGGAAAAATCATTGAACGATTTGATAAAAGGTAACGTAGCCATGGATAAACTCATGATTACAAAAGCACTTCGAAGTGATTACAAAAATCCTCAACAAATCGCTCATCGTGTGTTGGCTGACAGAATTGGTCAGAGGGACCCGGGCAATAAACCGAAACCTGGCGACAGAATGCGATTTGTTCATGTTGTGAATGATACTAAAAAAGCATTACAAGGTGAAAAAATCGAGACACCTGAATTCATCGTCGCGAATGATTTAAAAATAGATTATATATTTTACATTACAAATCAATTGATGAAACCACTTCAACAGCTTCTTGGATTGGCTCTTGAACAAATATGGGCATATCAAAATAAACATGGTATGATTAAGACGTTCAAAAAGGATATGGTACAAATGGAAAAAGAATATGATAATTTGGAAGTACTCATGAAAAAACGCGAAAAATATTGCTCCGCTAAAATCAAAGTATTGTTGTTTGATAAAGTACTCAATAAAATTAATAATGATAAACATAACATACAAGAAATCACGAATTTCTTTACACAAAAAAAGTAGTGATTATCTGGATTCTAAAAAAAATACTTCTAAAAATATGGCCAATAACATCGGAAATTGCCATGTTGAAAATACATCTCTGTATTCTTTTGATTTTACTATCAACGTCATGATAAAAATGAAAAAACTGATTATCATTACAATAAACATCAAAAATTTGAAAATGGATTTTAAAAAAATAGCATTCATATATATTATGAATGATATTTTTTATTTTTCTATTTTTTTTCTTCCGTTTACGCATAATTCCTTATTCGATTGTATGAAAAATCTTCGAAATAAATTGGTATGTCAAACGTATATACTGTTGGTGTATCGGTATCTGATAAATTATTTTGCAACTGTCGCATAATACTATTCAAACGATTATATATAATATTTCGCGTATTTACTAAATTACTACTACTATCTTGTAATATTTGGGTTTCGGAACTTGGTGTTTGTGTTGTTGTTGGTTCGGTTACTTGTGGAAGTTCTGTTGTTGCTCGTGAATTGTATGTTCTTACATCATATCTACATACTGGACATCTTACATTTCGTTGAAACCATTGCATTAATCCGGTTGATTTGAATATATGTCCACAATGACGTATTCTGCAAATATTTTCACCAACAATGAAATTTTCTAATGTTATTGGACATCTTTCTTCTCCCATATCTTGTTCATATTCGATTGTTTGAATAGAATTATTTATTTGTTCTTGGGTAAGTCGAGTTGTTTGTTGTGTTCTACGTGGTATGTATATTTGCGGTATTTCATATGTATAATCGTATTGGGGAGCATTCCATGCTCTTCTTGCATTTGTTCTGCTAAAAACTGGCGGTGTTTGAACATTTTGACGCATATTGTTTCGTCTTAATAAATGACTATATACTACATTTTGTTGATGTATGGTTGTTCGTATCATTTGTAGCATATCTCTTGCGTTATCTTGGAATGTATTTATTTGGGAAAAATATTGATTGATAAAATTATTCAACGTATTCAATTGCAATGTATGTACATCCGTTATACTTTGATCATGTAAATAGTCTCCGGTATTTCTTGGCAAATCATCTGTCGAATCTCCGTAATTCAAAATATTATCAAATATATTTGATATTTCATTTTCTAAAATAGTGGTCAAGTTGTCATTGTTGGACATTGTATCGTATATATCTATATCATTATATTGTTTATCATAAAAAATATTATCATTGTTCTCTATATATAAAGAATGATTAGGTTTTGTATACATTGCATTTTACATTTGATATATAACTATATGTGAATAAAAATGGCGGTTTAGTAAGGACCCCCGAAAAAAGGTGGATCTAGATTCGTTGGCCGTTTTTGATTTTGGACATTTTTGAAAAAAATAAAAATGTCCATTTTCCAAAAATGGCTCCGAAAATTTGGCAAAAAACGTGCATAAAGCATCATGCTGCAAATGCCGAAAAAATCGTTCAAAAAGTCGCTACATAATTTTTTTGGACGATTTTTTGGCGCTTTTTCGATTACCATCGGAAGATAATACTAAAGCGTCGAATTTTTGTCCAAATATTTTAATGTGTATTATAACACCATTTATAATATAAATACCAAAATTATACTTTGAAAAAATGGATGCATGCCCCAAAATGGTAACAAACCGACGCGAATGATAACATTTAACAAAAATCAATACTATTTTATATCTGCATAATTCGAGCGATTGTAGTTTATCATTTATTTTATATGTTGCGGTGAGAACCTTGTAAATGTTCTCAAATTCGTGATTTTTACAAAACAGGTTATCAACATCCTTATGTTTTATTCCATTACTAATGTAAAAATAAAATAGTAATGATTGATTTTTTTATTATTACAGATGTTTTTATGAATTGAGAATATTTCATATTTACATAAGTATTTTACGTATAATTTGAAATACTTATATTGAATCACCGCAATAATTTCATACCCGAATATTCACTCATCATTCGTTTACTACTACTTTCTACCAATAAGCCATTTGCATATACCCCATAATTTGCTCTTATATGTTCATGTTCTAATGCAAAATGCCATATAGTGTACAATCCTTCTTGGTCATATGGTTCAGCACGTTCGTCGACGCATGCCATCAATCTGTATCGATTTTCAGTTACGTATATTTTACCCATCAACTCTTCCAAGTCTTCGCGTTGTTCATCCGTAATTGTATATACAAGGATTGAATGACATCCGGTTATAATTAAATCTTCGGTTAAATCTGGATATTTGTCTTTACTGCATCTGTATAAACGATTCTTTCCCCTTGATATATCACAAGGATTATAGATAGTCGAACTACCAATCATACATATTGGTTGATAACCACTTGAACGTGTTTTTACGAGAACACCATTTCTTAAATCTTCGATAGGAATGTATTTTTCGGTATTGTCAACCGGGTCCAAACACAATATCTTTGTACCTTCTTTGAAACACATCGTATCTTGTTGAATTGGTGACCATACTGGATATAAAAACATATTACCTCCTGGACTGGGAAAATCAGTTACGTTGAATTGATATCCAGGTGGATAACTAACATTCACGAAATTATCGACGGGTCCATTTGTATATCCAACTTTACCAACCCATCTTGATAAGAATGTATTCGGTGGTTGATTAAACATTTGTAAATTGTAATAATCGTCGGCTAATAATAACGTATAAACCCCATTATTTGGAAAATCAGTATAAATATAGTATCCTGGTGGATTGTAGTTCTCCATATATGGAATTTCCTGATTTAAAGAAGCACTGTCAATATAATAATAAATATATGGTGTACCCACTGAAAACCCGGTTTCACTCATTGGACCAATCAACAATCGTGGTGCATTTCCTGTATTTTCAGTAGAATGTTCTAATCCTTTTTGGAATTTGAATGCACGATTTTGTTTTATTTCATAGGAATTGTTGTTTATAACAAGAGAACCTTGACAATACGAAACATATACTAATATAGTTTCATTGAATTCACCTTCACCACTATCTATGTGAGTAGACATATCATTATTAATCCACATCATTGGAATGGATACAGCATTCTCGGATAATCCTAAACTTTGTAATTTAGCCTTCATGTTCTCTGGTAAATTTAGTGAGAACCTAATTTTGTGATTAGTATCTGACAAATTTTCTCGTTGATTTACTACAATATCATTTTGAATCAACCAATCCAATTCTTCATTGGAAAATAATCCGTCAAATACTTGAATGTTCTCCATATATACATTTAAAAGACATTATTTTTATGTTTCTTTTTGTCTTTTCTCTTTGACAAATTACAAAATAAATAATCTACGAAAACTATTTAGGCGCTTTTTATTATCATTTTATATAAAGAAAGATAATGAAAAAAGCGCAAAAAAACGCCAAAATTTTTACATGTGAAGGTTGTGATTTTAAATGCAGTAAACCATATGATTATAATCGACATGTGGCCACTCGAAAACATATAATGATAACGACGGGTACAAAAAAAAGCGCCGAACCGGTGGATAAATTTGTCTGCGATTGTGGTCGTGTATATCAACATCGTTCGGGACTATGTCGCCATAAAGTATCATGTTCGTATAAAATGCCGAATGAAGATGTAAAACAAGAAAACAATAGTTTGATAGAATATGATTCGAATACAGATGTGAATTTGACAAAAGTAATATTGGAATTACTACGAGAGAACAAAGATTTTAAGAACATGTTGATTGAACAACATAAAACCATGATTGAAATTGCACAAAAAACATCGATTACTACGAATTCGAACAATACAAACTCCAATAATAAACAATTCAATTTGAATTTCTTTTTGAATGAACAATGTAAAAACGCCATCAATTTATCTGAATTTGTTGAGAACGTGAAATTAAGTTTAGCTGAATTGGAGAACGTGGCAGACATGGGGTATGTGGATGGGGTAACACAGATTTTTATGAATGGGTTGAAAGATATGGATATATACACTCGTCCACTGCACTGTACTGATATTAAACGGGAAATTATGCATGTTCGCGAGAACAATACATGGATAAAAGATACTCCTGACCAAGCCAAAATTAAGTCGGCTATACGCCGTATTGCGTTTCGTAATATACAACAAATCAGTGAATGGAATAAATTACATCCTGAATCCGAGATACTTGATAGCGCCGAATACAATCGTGCATTTCAAATTATGAAAGAATCACTCGGAGATACGTGTCCTGGTGGTGTTGAGAAAAACAACGAAAAGGTTATGAAGAATGTCATGAAAGCTGTTTATATTGATAAACAAGATTTGACTGCTCAAAATAGCAGTGAGATTGTATAAAATAATTGTATTTTCGATGGTTCAGTAAGGACCCCTGAAAAAAGGTCGATCTAGATTCGTTGGCCGTTTTTGATTTTGGACATTTTTGAAAAAAAGAAAAATGTCCATTTTGCAAAAATGGCTCCCAAAATTTGTCGAAAAACGTGCAGAAAGCATCATGCTGCAAATACAGATGTTTTAACGCAAAAAGTCGCTGCATAATTTTTTTGGACGATTTTTTGGCGCTTTTTGGGTTATCATCGGAAGATAATAATAAAGCGTCGGATTTTTGTATAAATAAAATGATTTATATTATAACATCATATATGGTATAAATGCCAAAATTATACTTTGAAAAAATGACTACATGCCCCAAAATGGTAACATTCCGGCGTAAATGATAACATTTAATAAAAATTGGTAGTAAGAATATGCAGTCGTTATGGTATGTAGTTGACTATACATTATATTGTTTTTGTAGTTGTAAAAAATTGATTATTTAAAAATGATATAATGATAAAACAATAATAGTACTATAGATAAAAATGACGTCAGTTTGTGCAATTTGTGATGATAAGTTGAATCAAACTGTAAGAAAACCTGTATGTTGCCCATATTGTGAATTTACCGCTTGTCGCACATGTTGCGAAACATATATACTTGGTGAAACTACAAGTAAATGCATGAATCCTCCATGTAATCGCGAATGGACGCGTCAATTCATTGCTAAATCATTTACTAGTGTATTCGTTACCAAAAAATTAAAAAAGAAGCGTGAAGAAATTTTATTTGATATTGAACGTTCGCTGTTACCTGCTACTCAACCAAGGGTGGAATACTTAATTAAACATGAAAAACTTAGCAATGAATATAATTATGCATGGAACAATGTATGGCGCCAAATATGGGATTTGCAATACAAACAAAGATCTCTAAAAAATGCAATGAAAGTGAGACGTACTCGTGTATCCGAGAATCAGTGGGAAGTAAATAATATTGCCAGTATCAAAAAAGAATATGATGAAGTGAGTAAACAACTTGAAGATTTGCATGATAAAAGAAATGAACTTTCAGACAAATATTCGGCAGATTGTCGTAGATTACGGGAAGAATACAATTTTAATCAGCCTAATAATTCAACGGATAATGAACCGCAACAAAGGCGAGAATTTATTCGCGCATGCCCAGATAATGATTGTCGTGGGTTTCTTAGTACTCAATGGAAATGCGGATTATGTGAAAAATGGTCTTGTCCAGATTGTCATGAGATAAAAGGACCTACTCGTGACACTGAACATACTTGTAATCCTGATATACTTGCTAGTGCCCGTTTGTTATCAAGCGATACAAGGCCTTGTCCTAGTTGTGGGTCCGGAATTTTCAAAATAGCCGGTTGCGACCATATGTGGTGCACACAGTGTCGCAAAGCATTCAATTGGCGAACAGGAAGAATTGAAGCAGATGGACATAACCCGCATTATTATGAATGGCTTCGCCGAAATGGAAATTATGTACCGGATAATGATTATAATGTACAAAATATACATAATGTAAATATTCCATGCCAACACCAACGTCTAAATCATAGGTTGTTTACAAGAATACATAATTTACTTGTAGATAAACATAACGGTAATCCAATGTCAACTAGTTACGATGAATTTATGGGTAACTTGTTTAACAATGCTGCGCATATTAATGATGTTATAGCACCTAGATATCCAGTGAATAATTATCGTCAAGACAGAAATGAAGGTTTACGTATCCAGTATATGCGTAATAAAATTACAGAAGATGATTTTAAAATAACACTTCAACGTGATGAAAAAAAATATGAAAAAAACAGGGAAATACGCAATGTTTTTGAATTATTGGAAACAACCATAACTGATATTATTCTTCGTTTTATTGAACACTTGGAACAATGTGAACCTGGACAATGGGAAAACACAATAATAAAAGAAGTTGAACAGATTGTCAATTATACAAATGACTGCTTCCTTGATATTAGTAAAACATATAATTCAAAATGCATCAGATTTACAAATCATTTACGTGAAATATAAATTTTGGCGTGGGGGGTATAATGTATATATTGTATGTATTGTTCTCATTGTACATACAATATGCTATATATACAAATAAAATAATCATAAAAATGATGGTTCAGTAAGGATCCCAAAAAAAAGGTGGATCTAGATTCGTTGGCCGTTTTTGATTTTGGACATTTTTGGAAAAATAAAAATGTCCATTTTGCAAAAATGGCTCCGAAAATTTGGCAAAAAACGTGCATAAAGCATAATGATGTAAATACAAAAAAAATCGTTCAAAAAGTCGCTGCACAATTTTTTTCATGAAAAAATCCGCCCCAAAATCGTTATCATCTAATGGCAACAAAAAGATAATTTGATGATAATAACTTTGGGGCAACTTTTTGACAATCGAAACTAAATAAACCATAACTGCAACCATCCCAGAAAAAATACTCGTAAAAAAATCGCAGCATGATAACAAAATGATAACTTTTGCCCCTAAAAAGCGCAACAAACCATAATGCTTATAAAAAAATAAAAACAATCTCAAAAAATGAAAAATATGCAGTCAAAAACGACGCTAAAAAGCGCCAAAAAATATAAAATCTACAAAAAAACAAGATAAAGAAGATAGTCTACTATAACACAATAGTGAAAAATAAAAATGGATTTAAGAAAGTATCATGGCAAAGGGTATACGGGGTTAGTCAATTTGGGAAATACATGTTTTTTAAATTCGTGTATGCAAGTGTTGAATCATACATACGAATTGAACGAATTGTTAGATTCAAAATATTGTAAACGCAATATCAAGTCAAACCTAATAGACAGTGTATTATTAAATGAATGGAATGAATTACGTAATATAATGTGGACAAACAATGGAATCATTTCACCCAATAAATTCGTATACAATGTCCAAGAACTCGCAAAAAAGAAAGATCGAGAATTATTTACAGGATGGGCACAGAATGACATTACGGAATTTCTACTTTTTCTAATAGAATCCATGCATAACAGTATATCACGAGGTATAATTCTAAAAATACGAGGAACCCGAAAAAATAAAACGGACGATTTAGCAATACAATGCTATACAATGTTGAAAGACATATATGAAAAAGAATATTCAGAAATAATGGATATGTTTTATGGAATCTATGTTTCACAGTTACTATCATTGGACGGAAAAAAAACACATGCATTAAAACCAGAACATTTTTTCATCCTAGATTTGCCTATTCCAGAAAATCGCGGAGAGCGTACTTTATATGGATGTTTAGATGCATTTGTAATTCCTGAAATATTGGAAGGAGAAAACGCATGGATGAATGAGAAAACCGGATTGAAAGAAGATATACAAAAAAAAATCGTATTCTGGAATCTACCAAATATCCTGATAATCACATTCAAACGATTTTCAGCGGACGGGAAAAGAAAAATACAAAGTTGCATAGATTTTCCATTGGAAAATTTAGACATGTCAACATATATAAGAGGATATAACTCGAAAAAGTACATATACGATTTATTTGGAATATGTAATCATACCGGGGGCGTTTTAGGTGGACATTATACATCATTTGTGAAAAATTCGCAAAATGAATGGATACATTATAATGATACAAACGTAGAAATAATAAAAGATACACAAAAAATAATAACACCTATGGCATACTGTTTATTTTATCGAAAAAAAAATAGCTTGGTATAATATATTAAATTTATATGTCTGAAAAAATGGATTTTCATGAAATAGAGAAATTGGAAAATAAAGATGAAAAAAAAGACGACAAAAAAGGAGACAAAAAAATAACAATAGATTCAGTTTTCAATAAATCAAATATAATGTTTGTAGTATGGTTTTTAGCAATATATTTCGTAGTATTCTTTGTTTTGAAAATATTTTTAAAACAAAATACAGGTTCTTTCATGGGATATATATTTGATTTAATCATGTTTGTATTATTAATTATAGCACTTTTAGCATGGTATTATTCAACAAATGCAAAAGATAGAGAAAATATAGCAACAACTGCATTCGAGGGAATATTAAAATACTTGAATGAAACGGCATCAATAATTACTACAATTATCGTTTTAGTGATATTGTATATTTTTGCATATTTGTTGGGAATACCAATGGATTCTTCAAAACCAATATCATTTAGTATGGTTGAAAATGTCTCGTGGGGTGTATTAATAATCACTATATTTGTACAATTTTTTAAATCTGTATTTGGATTTTCATTAATAGACGAAATTCGCAAATTGTGGAATAAAGTACCAGAAGAAAAAGAAAAATCAAAATCAGAAAAATCAGAAAAATCAGAAAAATCAGAAAAAGTAGAACAAGACGAAGTATTCAATATTTCAAATAATTTATATACATATGATGATGCACAAGCAATATGTACTTCATATGGATCACGTTTAGCTACATATGATGAAATTGAAAATGCATATAATAAAGGTGCAGAATGGTGTAATTATGGTTGGTCAGATGGTCAAATGATATTTTTTCCGACACAAAAATCAACCTGGGATAAATTACAAAAAACAAGCAACCATAAAAATGACTGCGGACGCCCAGGTGTAAATGGTGGATACATCAAAAATCCATATGTAAGATTTGGTGTAAATTGTTATGGTAAAAAACCAAAAGCAAGCAATACTGATTTGAATCGAATGAATGCAAATAAAAATATGGTATATCCAAAATCACAAAAGGATTTATTGTTAGATAGCAAAATAGATTTCTGGAAACAAAATGCGGATAAAATGTTGAATTTAAATTCATTCAACCATGATAAATGGTCGCAGTTTTAAACATTTTTACACTATTTAACATCCATTGGATGTTAAATATTAACAGTTATCGATAAATCAGTACATCATTATAATATATTATACAAATTTTTTAGTTTTATTATGAGAACCACCATTATGTTTCTTTTTTGTCATATTTTTATGTTCTCGATATGATATTTTGTTTATTAAATTATCAAACAAATCATCGTCGATTAAAGTGCTGATAGATTCTTCGGCAATTTTATAATGATTTACATATCCACCTTTCATATTATCAATCACTTTTTCAAAGACTAAACCAACTGGAATGGACATATTTTCAAATTTTGCGTCTAACGGAATGGGTGACAAGTTTTGAATAGGAAATCCACCAACAATTGTTTCATTGTTTTCATTATAGATGTAATTATCCACGAAAGATTTTTCAAATTGCATATATAATGTGTATTTATTTTTTATTTATAGTATGTTCTACGAATATCAAGAGATGATTTGATTTCGCGGTTTTTTTTGAGAAACTCTATAATATAATCAACCTGTGATTTATCGGTTAAAATTTTGGCTAAAGATTCTTCAATGTATGTAAAAGTAAGAGGAGAATATTCTTTTTTTTCATACATTTTAAGTTCTCCATCACTAATTTCTATTTTCGTAGTGGATAAATTTTTATTTTGTATGTATTCGCATATATCGTTATTAAGCCGATGTTTATTTTCACGGATTTCCTTTGTTTTTTCATGAATAAGTTTCAATTGTTTATCTAATATAACCCATTTTTGTATGTTCTCAACAAACTGCGTCTTGGGTTCTATGACTATACTATTATCATGGTCCGATTTGCTATCCATTTTGCCCTTATTTTTTTCACTATACATTATATTTCTTATATATAATGTATATATTTTCTTGGATTAACGTCTTCTTTTGCTGAAAGAACGTCTTCTGCGACTGGATGAGCGTCTTTTGAATAGACGTTTGGACATGCTTTTTCTACCTTTGAATGCAGAATTTGCCAAAAGTAATACAGCTGGAACGGCAACGTCTTGTAGTACACCTCCGCCGCTTACTGGTGCAGGTGTTAGATGAGCACCACCCATTACTGGTGCATGTGTTAGAGCAGCACCACCCATTACTGGTGTACGATTACCACCCTTTACTGGTGCAACTGGTGCAGCAGCAGCAGGTTCAATTGCAGCAGGAGTAAGAGCAACAAGTGCCCCACCTTTTGTTTCGGCAACAATAGCTGGGGCACTTAAATCTTTCATTGCAATTACATTACTACCAGGAACAGCAGTTTGTTGTCCAATACCACCAACTACACCAATCATATAATCGGAAGCGCCGACACCACCGCGCTGTTTTTTGGATCTTCTAAATGTTTTTTTTGATTTAGCCATTTTGCTATATAGTAGTATTATATTTTTATTCATAAACAATGGATTTTTTTTTGAATAATTTAAGAATTAAGAATAAATTTGCTAAAACAAAAAATATCAAAAAAACATTGTACAAACAAATGAACCAAATATAAATGTAAATTTCATTATAGATGATATTAACAATCGGTTTGATAATTTCTTTGACGTCTCTTTTAATATCTTCACTTTTAAAAAATTCTATACATGTTTCTCGAATATTTTTCATACTTTATTAAGGAAGTTATTTATTTAGAACGAATAAATTAAAAAAAAATATCAAACGTATAATTCGTATTATAAAAATAACAAATATCGCATAATATTTTATTAAATGGAAAGTATATATGAAACAGACGAGAATTTCAATTTTGAAAAACTCGTATTATTAAAACCAACACAAGTTGCAGGTGGAAATTACTTTATAAAATTTCGTATTAATAATAATCCATTGTATGTACAACCTCCTAAATGTAAAACAAAAGACAGTATTGTAAAAGCAGGAAAAAAAATATACTGTGATTTAATGTTTACAAATGAGAATGAAAAATTTATACAGTGGATGGAAAATTTAGAAAATTATTGTCAAAAATGTATTTATGATAATCGTGAACAATGGTTTGAAACTGAATTAGATAATCATGATATAGAAAATTCATTTGTATCACCATTCAAATTATACAAATCCGGTAAATATTACCTTGTGAGAACAACAATTCCTAATGTTTTAGGAAAAAGTTCTCTGAAAATATACGATGAATATGAAAATGAAGTTGAATTTGAAAACTTGAAAGAAAATAATGACATCATGACAATTCTAGAAATACAAGGCATTAAGTGTTCTGCCCGTAGTTTTCAAATTGAAATTGAAGTAAAACAGATGTTACTTTTAAAACCTAGTAATATTTTTGAAAAATGTGTTATAAAACATTCAAATGATAATAAAATAAATATCAGTAATAACCCAAATATAGTATCAAATATAAATGATTTTGAAAAAAATATAAATTCATCTGAAACATACAATTCAATTGATGTAAATAATTTAGGAGAAAATGAAAATATCGAAATGAAAACATTAGACGAAAATGAAGATGTTGAAAACAATGAGTCAGAACATGAAGAAGTTATTGAAAACAATGATTTAGAAGAAAAAATCATTCATGAAGAAAAAGATATTTATGAAGTTGATTTTAATTTAGACGAAATTGCAGAAACTGAAACAGTTCAATTAAAAAATAGAAATGATGTTTATTATAAAATGTACAAGGATGCAATAAAAAAAGCAAAAGAAGCAAGAGATTTAGCACTTTCTTCATTTTTGGAGGCAAAACGTATCAAAAATACTTATATGTTAGATGATGTAGATAGTGATAGTGATTTAGAAGAAGATAACTTAAATTTTGAACAATAATTTGATTTCATAAAATTCGAAATGATTTAGGACGATTTGAGTTGCATAATATTTATTTAGTAAAAATAAAAACAAAAATGTTAGAAATAATTTTATCCACCGTTTATATAAACAGATGTTCAAACTGAATAAAATTGCAAGTAGTTTAACTAAGTTTTTAACTATTGATAAAATAGTTTTATTGATCATTATATTAGTTGCAGTATGGTTGTTATATTCATATTCAAATAATAAGATGAATGTATTTGATAAAATGTCAGATGGAAACTCCGCCGATAATAAAAAACAGCCAACTGTGAAAGAAACATCTGCACAAAATGTACAACCAGCACCAGCCGTAAATGGTGGATACACTGCTCAATCTGTTGCTAACCCAACAGATTTATTACCACAAGATAAGAACAGTGAATGGGCTGCACTTAACCCAGTTGCTATGAACCAAGGTAATGTTGCTATGCCTGATTTATTACAAGCCGGATATCACATTGGTTTAGACACTATTGGGCAAACTTTACGTAATGCCAATCTTCAATTACGTTCTGACCCAGTAATCAAGAAGGCTGATATTGGTCCATGGAACCAAAGTACAATTGAACCTGACCTTGCAAGAGTTCCATTAGAAGTTGGTCAAGGTCCTCAATAAATATAAAAAATGATTTATATTAGCAATATTGTTAATATAAATAATAGACGATTAATATATAATAACATATATGATTAATAAACATACATTTGAGAATGGGTTTCGTATTGTTCATGAGACACCTCATTCTAAATTACCAATAACTTCAATACAATTGTTTTGTGATTTCGGTTCTGTTAATGAAAAAGATGGGGTTCGCGGAGCTGCACATTTCATCGAACATATGTGTTTCAAAGGTACTCGAAAAATACCGGATGGAAAAGAAATATTCATCAATTATGACAAAATCGGTGCGTACTTCAATGCAAATACAGAAAGAAGTCATACACGTTATATAATTGTATGTGAAGATGATTATGTAAACAATTGTATTTATATTTTGTCGGATATGTTGATGAATTCAACTTTCAATAAAAAAGAATTTGAAAAAGAACGAAAAGTCGTCGTGGAAGAGAACATTCGTAATGAAGATGATGCATCTGATATTATAAATATTAATATGAATAAAATATTGTATAATGGTTCTTCGTATGCGGATGAAATCGATACGTTGTCATTTCATACCGCAAAAACACTAAAATATCAAGATGTATTTGAAATGTATAAAATGTTTTATGTTCCCAATAGAATGGTGTTGAGTATTGTTTCGAACATATCATTTCAAAAAATAAATGAAGCATTGCAGAGAACCTATTTTATGAAAACACCCAAAATATGCAATTTTAACTATAATAAATATCAAAAAATAACAATGTTCTCTAATCAAGATAAAATAGAATACAATATTCAATCTAAAAAAGGATTAACAACATTACATCTAAGTATAGGATTCAGAACATGTCCATATAATTCAGAAGATAAATACATATTGAATTTACTATCGAATATAATTGGAGGTACATCAAGTTCTCGTTTATTTACAATGTTGAGACAAGACAATGGGTTAACATATAGGTCCCATTGTTATACAAAATATTATGAACATTTAGGGGATTTGACAATCGAAATCGAAACAGATTATCATAAAATACTAAAAGATGGGAATAAAAAAGGTATCATTCCATTGATAATTGGTATGTTAAATGATTTGATAAAGAAAGGTGTATCGCAATCTGAATTGGTAAATACAAAAAGTAATTTGAAAGGAAGTATAGCGCTGGAATTACAAAATATTGAAACATCCACTTTTCATAATGGTTTAGATGCATTGATGGGAAATGAGAACCAGATATCTTATATCGATTTATACGATAAACGTTATTCATCTCTTACAAAAACGCAACTGAATGATGTAATTCATAAATATTTTACAAAGGAAAATATGGTCGTTTGTTTATTAGGAGAACACGTTCCGACAATCGAAAAAGTAAAAGAGGAATGTGAAAAATTGTGCAAAAAATAAAATAAGATGTAAATATAAATATGAAGAAAATAGACATTTTAGGGTATCTTGTCATTGCAGGTGTATTGATTGCATGTGGATATATGTATTACAAACGCGAAGGTTTTGAATTGAAATGTATTGTTTCAACTGTGGATGGTAATAAATATTGTGTTAGAGAACGTGAAAAATTGCAAGAAGCTGCTGATTTATTAGCAAGTGTTACCGAAAAATGCAAAAATCTCGTGAAATATGTTGACAAAAAATATCCGGACAAAGAGAATGTACGACGTCTGGTTGATGGGTTCAATCCAAAGAAAATCATGGAAACATTACCAACAAGTGGTTATACAGCATATAGTGAGAACAAAGGAGAAAAAGTCGCATTTTGTTTAAATCGAACAAAAGGGGGTGAAGATAATTTGATAGACGAACATACACTAACATTTGTCGCAATACATGAATTATCACATATAGCAACGGAATCAATTGGACATAAAAGCGAATTTTGGGATAATTTCAAATTTTTGTTGGAAAATGCAAAAGAAGCTGGATTACATGACCCCAAAGATTATAAAAAATCGCCACAGAATTATTGTGGTATGACTATTCATGATAATCCGTATTATGATATTTAGTATTTTCAATTACATATTCTCCGTAGTTTTATAGAAGAACCTATAAAAATTTTATATTACACACATATAAAATTTTTTTACATATTTCAACATTCAAATATATCTATCGTTTTTTTTTAGGTTTATATTTATTGAGTTCACGTTGTGATTTATTTACCATAACAGATACCATATTTTTGCCTAATATTTCATGTATTTGGTAAAATTTTGTAGGTGGTGTCGGTTGGGATGTAGTTATATTTTCATTAACAGTAACCGTTTTAATAATAATTTCTTTTTGAAATGTATGTTCTGGATATTCAGCAGAAGATGATAATATTGGTAATTGATTTGGAAAACCACTTGCGATTAATTCATTACAAATATCATCATAAAGCGTAAATAAACCAATATTATGTTTTGAATTGCGTAAGCATTTAATAAATGTAGATGTTAATGCGCCGCACGATTCATTATTTTCGGTATCATAAATATCATTACTATATTCATCATCTTTACAACCGCTAATCATAAAAATATTCGGATTTGCAATTTCATGATTAGGGTTCATATTTTTAACAAACGTTGTTTCATTGTTTTCAAAACTCCATTGTAAATCACATACAGAGCCACTATTGCAACAGTCCATTACTATTATAGTCCTACATTTCGAGTTTTTGATAATATTGAAAATTACGTCATCTGTAATAACACCATCTGTTTGAAAATCACAAGGTACAATGACTTCATCTTTACCATCTGCTTCATCATCATTATCATCTATAATGGTAGAACCATGCCCACTATAATGAATCCAAAGTTCTTCGTAATTAGCAGATTCGTTAATAACATTACTTAAATTATTAATGATATTTGCTTGCGTAGGTAGTAAATTTGGTTTATCGTCGCGTAGCACTATGATATTAGAATCAATATAGTCATATGCATCAATTAGCATATTTTTAATATTAATAATATCATTGATGCACCCATAAAGTCTTGCATTTGGAGTATTTATATAATTAGACCCAATCAATAACGCAAATTTCATTATAGTATATAACTATACAAAAATATAACACAAAATTATATATATAATGGATATTTTCAAAGTAAATTGTTTGAATAACAATGGAAAAATAGAAAAAATCATTATTTTTTCGGGAATAAATAAACCATTAAATACTGATATATTTAGCAATAATGAATTACAGTATATACAGCAAGAAAATATTGAATTACTATATTCAAATCAACAAATTCATAGCGATGATACTATAAGAACTATCAAAATAAAAATTTTGAAAGAATTTGAAAACAAATATGCATATGAAGAATTATGTTTATTTGGAAAAATAAAACATTACATAAGCGCTTTGAAAGTATTTAGTTCTATTACTGAAAATGATAAACTAGGATTAAGTAAAGCATTTATGAGCCAACTTGTAATAAATTTGAATATAGATGAAAGTGAAATAAGTAAAATAGAAAAAAAGAATAATTATTATTATGAAGATGTAGTAGCAATGGAAAATAATGAATATGAATTAACATTATCTCTGGGTAGAAAATTTGCTAAATATCGTAATTATTTGTATTCAGCAAATCCATTTTCTATTATGTCACAAAAAACAATAGCGACACCAAATAAACAAAATGAATTAATAAGTTTTGAAAACACAACAATGTTGAATTATGGTAAAATTCTTGGTAATAATATTTATCTATGTTTTGCAGAAGATGTTTATGAATATGCTATGCAAAGTGGATTGGATGAAACGTATATATCTGAAATGTATTTTCCTTTGTTATACAATGAAGATGTTACAAATAAACCACAATTATTGAAGGAAAAATACAATTTAATTGAGAAAAATAAAAAAAATATTGATAAACAATTATATCAACTATATGATACAGTTACGATGTTTTATGATATTTATAATGAGAAAAAAACTAATTTGATATATGAAGAAAAAGGTATTAATAAATTTGAAATATTAATTCATACAGAGTTGAATGCAAATATTCCATTAGAAATAATATTCAAAAATATTCACGCGTCAAAAATAATTCCATTTATCAAATTCAATCCAGGTAGTCTTCGCGAGAATATTTATCGTATTTATTCTGAAATGGTTTCAAAAAATGGTAAAAAGATTCCATATTTGAGCGAAAATATGATAAATCAATTGTCGCGTAAAATGGGAAAAGGACGACAAATATCGATGTACGTTGAAAATGAATATACCTTCTCTAAAAGAACGAAAAAAATAAGTATGTATATTAATATTGAAAACGATGGAAGTATTCGTGTATATGGAGAATTAAAAAATCCGGTATTAACAGAAGAATTAAATATAATGATTGAAAATTCAGTAAATCCAGTAATAAATAATATGAATGATTTTTTACAGCAATCTGGATACAGTATCAGTTTATTTAAAAATTTGGAATATGAAGAAGTTGAAGTAATTAAAATGACATATCGTTCTAAAATGAAAATACAAAAAGATATCAATTTAAAAAAATACGAAAATTGTTTATCAAGTATTTTTCATATAATTGATAGTGATATATCCGTGGGCGCACATTTATTATTCAAACGTGTAGATAATTACCAATTGATGGATGAAAAACGTATATTGATAAAACGAGTGTATGATGAAACGAATAATTTGTTGTCTATAATAAATGAATTGGTCCAAAAATATAATATGACGAATAATGAAGCAGAATCATTGGTAATTGAATATTTTAATGAAATCACGGATATTCGAGGAAAAATAGTTGAAAATCCAGGATTTTCTACATTAATTACAAGCGAACCATTGGAAAATAATTTAATAATAGAAATTGATAATATAACATCAATCAATTATTTGAAAATTTTGAACATATATATTGATAGTATTTTAAGAATAACTCAATCGCCAGAAACTACGAATATTTCTTTGGAAAAAATAAATAATTTATGTATTAAATCCAAATTATTAAAAAAAGATATTGATAAGAGTAGCATTGATAATGTAATCACTACAAATATGGATGTAACCTTTGTTCCAAACGTAAAAAAAATGCAGCCGATTTCATTAGAAGGACCTATAATTGACGATGAAGAAGAAAATGACGAAATCGATGATGATGCATTATTTTATGAAGATGACGACGAAGAACAACTAGACGTTGTAGAAGAACAAGAAGAAGAAGATGAAAAAAAAGAAAATATTTTACTAGAAGAATCGTCCGACGAAGAAAAAAATTCCGAAAAAATAATTCAAAAAAATATCGAGGAATCACCCGAATCAGAAAGTAGTCCAGGTGGCATTTTTTACTCAGATGAATCATCAAGTGATAACACTGATAGTAAAAATAGTGTCAATAGTAATGAAAACAAAGGTGGAATGGTAACCGACTCAGAATCGCCAAATTTTAGAATGAAAATAGATGGTATGAAATTATCAAACCCCAATATATTTGAAGAACGTATTAAAAAGCGAGAACCTAAATTGTTTGTAACGAAAGATGGTAATTATTCATCATATTCACGTTCATGTGAATCCAATGTTAGAAGACAACCCGTTATATTGACACAACAAGAAAAAGATGATATAGATAAAAATCATAAAGGGTCATATAATCATGCAATTAAATATGGAACTGACCCAAATAATCAGTTTTGGTATATATGTCCAAGATATTGGTGTTTAAAAACAAATTCAAGTATTACCGAAGAAGATGTTAAATCAGGAAAATGCGGAAAAATTATACCAAGAGGTTCATCCACAGTTCCAGCTGGACATTATGTATATGAATTCAATCATCCAGAAGAACATCTTCGTAAAGATGGAACGTATATCGACCATTATCCTGGATTTTTAGATAAGAAAAAACATAGTGATGGTTATTGTTTACCATGTTGTTTTACACAATGGGACTCAAAATATATGAAAAAACGTAGACAAGTATGTAGTCAAGATGAAACGCCAGATGAAAATATTGTAGAAAAATCAGTAAAACCTGCAAATTATGTAATGGGAATTGATAAATATCCTTTGGATAAAAATAGATGGGGTTTTTTGCCATTTTCAGTTCAATCTTTCTTACAAACAAATAATGCTGAATGTGTATCAAAGAATAATCCTGCATTGATACGTCCCGATGCAAGTTGCTTATTACGTTATGGTATAGAAAAAAATAAGAATCAATCGTTTATTGGATGCGTTGCTGATATATATGCATCTATTCAAAATTTAGATGTGGTTCCTGGTATAAAAGAAATGAAAGATATATTAATCACGGCTATTAGTTTAGATAATTTTTTACAATATCACAACGCTTCACTAGTATCCATTTTCAAACCAAAAAATATTGTAGATGAAATAGATATTGATAAATATAGTTCAACTGAATTTATGAAAACTATAAATGTAAATAATCCAACTGAATTTGATTTTTTAGAAAGTACTATTGCATCTTATGAAAATTTTATAGGATATTTGAAAAGTGATGATGTATTAATTGACCATACTTATTTATGGGATTGTATTACTCAACCTAATTCTAAATTATTAAAAGATGGTGTAAATATGGTAATATTAGAAATATCAAATAAAGATATTACAGATAATATGGAAATATTATGTCCAACAAATTCACAGTCATCTTTACTATACGATTCTCGTAAGAAAACACTAATATTAATAAAACGTGGTCCAAGTTACGAACCAATATATTTATATAATGAGGAACCGAACAAAATAGTGAAAGCATTTGATGAGCACAATTCGCCAAAAAATATTAAAAAAATATTGAATATAATTCAAAAAACTACGCAAAAATATTGTTCTCCACTGCCAAGTTTACCAAATGTATATGAATTTAAAAAAAATATTCCAGTAAAGGAATTAATCGCAATATTGAAAAATGATAAATATTACGTAGAATACCAAGTACTCAATTATCAAGGAAAGGTAATTGGTATATTAGTTAAACAAAATTCAGAAAGTAAATCTCATGTTTTTATTCCATGTTTACCATCGGCAATTGTTTCAAATATTCAACGTAAATATATGGAAGACCCTAGTATTTGGAATGATTATAAAACAACAAAAACAGAATTATTTAATATACATTCTGCAAGTAATGGTAAGATCCCATGTAAACCAGTAATGAAGGTAATTGAAGATGAATTAGTAGTAGGTATTTTGACAGAAACAAACCAATTTGTTCAAATAAATAATCCTGTTGAAAATGTAGAAAATGATGGGTTGATTGAAGTAAAAAATACAAATTATACATTAGTAGATAATATAATTACAAATACAAATAAAGAAGACATAGAAAGAGTCGAAATTGTTAAAAAAATTAGATTAGAAAGTCAATTTTATGATGTATTCAGAAGTATTGTTCGAAATGCATTGAACGATTATATAAATAGAGGTATTCGAAAAAATGTTATCGAATTAATAGAAAACAAGAAACTGATACATAAAGAGAAGTTGAAAAAGATGGAAGAAATATTAGAGAACTTGACAAAATATAAAATATCATTTTCACAAATAGATGAAAAAATATTAATGGATTTAAATAATGTAACTGCATGTTCATCTGACTGTAATAATAATGACTCGTCGGGAAAAGCATACTGTTTACTTACAGACAAAAATGAATGTCAGTTCATAGTGCCCAAGAATAATTTGGTAAGTGGAAGTGATAATATGAAATTATATTTTGGACGAATTTCTGACGAATTAATAAGATATAAACGTGTTCAGCTGTTCATGTTGAATCCAAAATCATATTTGAATATAGGTAATAATGAATATAAAATTAAAAGTGACGAATTTTTATTATTACAGTCATTATTGACACCTGAATATTTCAAAGATATGGAACCATTTAACACCAATAAATTTATAAAAAATGTTGATTATAATAATTCAAATCCAGCAATTTCACAAAAATATTCAAATGAAGCAATTTCATTAAAAGAACAACAAGAAACATTAGAAAAATCATCAGAAAAATTATCGAATGATTGTATTAATGTAATACGAGATGTAATAGGAAATCCAACAACGTCTTTATGGAAACGAATTTTTCAAAATAGAAAATTCAATGAAATCGTTTTCAATAATACACCAAATTGTAGTTATCAAATCATATTACACATATTAGAAGATAAATTGAAAAAATTGATAACAGTCGAGAATTTAAAAGTAACTTTATGGAATGCATATTCAAAGTATTATGATAAATATAGTAGTAAAATATTGACTATACTGAGAAAACAAGGTAAGATAAAAATATTAGAAAATGTAATAAAAAATAAAGTATCATTTGAAGACCTATTATTTAGTGATTCATATTTTTTAACAGATTTGGATATTTGGATGTTAGCAGACAAATTGAAATTGCCTATTATATTATTCTCATCAACAAAATTAGGAAATTTAGTGGATAGCGTAGATTGGTTATTTTTAGGTGGAGATTTGAGTAAACCGTTTTATTTTATTCGTTCTCCTCAAAATATGAAGCCAACGACAAGTACTGGTTATCATTTAATTACTCCATCGGTTGAATTATCAGAAGTAAATGAATTTTATTTATTGTTACAGGATAAATTACTTAAAAATAAAGATTCTCCACAAGAAAATTTGGTAACATTGGGTGATTATTTGGAAAAATACATATATATCAAAAAATAATACATATATATCAAAAATAAATTTTAGAAATCTTCTGGAACATCTACAACATATTTCAATTGTTCTTTATGATATTGTGAATTATTGTTCCATTCTCTTTTCATATTTGGATTTATTTTACACATATCAATAATATATTGGGCGGCAGCAGCAGATTCTTCTGGCTTGTAATAATAGGTTGTAATGTAGAATTGAAATGCAATTTGAAATTGTAGATGTTCTCCAATATGAACATTGTGTGATTTAATTTGGTCCAATAATATTTTACCACAATCATAACATTCTTTTTGATATCCATAGTCAAAATATTTTTTAAAAATTAAATAATAAATATAATGAAAATTACGGGTAGGTTTAATAAAATTATTTAATATTTGTCCATAATCCCCGTAACTTCTATGAATATCATCGTAAAATTCATCTAATATTTCAAGATGTAATAATTCATCACCATGTCCAAATCCGGCATTTGTAGCTTCTACAAAAACTTCTCTTAATCGGTTGAAAACTTTTATTCCTATTTCTTTACCACACGTAAAAAACGAACCGCACATGATATACCGATATTCTTGGTAAAATTCTCGCTTATGTTCGGAGTTTTTATATTTTTTATCGGTTACGTTCAATACTTGCAAATGAAATTTATCGTCAATATTAGAAAGGACGTATGGTATCATATTAGGAGAGTAATCTTCTGATATTTTTTTCATATGTTTTCTAAGGAAACAATCAATCCATCCAAATTTTGAAGTTTGAAATGGATTTTTATGAATTGTATTCAATACAAAATTACATTTATTGCAATTAATCAAATGCGAATCAGTACCTGCACGAGGGTCTCTCGTTCCCCAGAATATCTCACGATTTTTGTTAACTTGTTCTTCATATTGATATGTCCATAAATCACGTAATTCAACTACATTATATTCAGTTAAATGGTCATATTGACTACGCTGTTCTTTGATAATTGGAAACATGATTGCATCGCAATAAATAACAAGATATACTGGAACCTTCATTAAATCTTCAATATTTTCTATAATTTGTTCAATTGAAAGTGCATGATTATTTTTATCATGTACACAAAAACAAGCGGTAGTCAATGTACAATCGGGTATCATGTATATAAAATAATATATACATGATTCTTTATATTTGTATCAATATATTTTACATATTATCATAGTCAAATAATGTTCTTATTTTCAAATCAAAATTTTTGAAATTGTTGTATATATTTGGATATTGAATGGACCAATCATCTTGCTGTACTTCTTTGATTATATTATTACATTCTTCTGTATATTTTTCATTTGTTGGTAATAATGGAATATAAGCATCCGGAAAATAAGGAATATGTTTTGGGTTTGGAATGAATTTTAATGAATTTATTCTGTAGATATTCAAAGATGGATTGATAACTTTTGAAAAAGAAGAGAGAGCAGATGAAACCTTTAAAACTGTATTACATTTAGATAAACATAACATGTCTAACATTGCCATTTTAGCATTTAATGACGGGTTTTCATTGTTTCTCCAAAACAGATTTCCTTTGAAATCACGAGAACTTTTGAAATTTATGTCTGTATATTTAGTTACAAAATAATCAAATACGTCATTTTCATCACTTGCTATAAATATATTTTTGATGTTATTTGTTTGGATATATGAATCAACAACAGTATAAAACATTTCTTTTGTAAGAGGAGTATTGAATCTAATATCAGTTGTTTTATCGGTACCTCTGTAATGTAATCCTAAATAATCTCGTAAACTTAGTGAACTTGATACATCATCTAATTGTTTCGGAATTTTGAAGTATTTGAAAAATAATTTGTTTAGTTTTAAAAAATCATCACCTAAAACATATTGAGGGGCAATGTTTCGAAGTTCGAAGAAATTGATTGTATGATTCATTGGTTGTTGTATATTTTTGTCATCATTAACGTAATCCAAAATTTCTGGAAATATTGAACCATAGTTGACACTACATACATACCAATATAAATTAGCTACATCGAAATCATTATTTTCTAAAATTGGTAAAATTTCAAAAATCCACAAAAAAATTTCACCAAATAATCCTTCATTTAATTGATTCTCTGAATATATAAGAATTTTCGCCATTCTATAAAAATATACAATGATTATATTTTTATATAATTTATAAATTGTATTACAAAATACGCTGATCGGGAATTGAACCCGAGACTAATGATTGGAAGTCATTCGTGATACCACTTCACCATCAACGTTCCAATAAAAAATACGGAAAATTCTTTATATTATTTTTTATATAAAATATAACTATTTACAAATATACAAATATTACAATAATCTAAAATCCCATATTATAATCATCATCACATATTTTGGTTTCTCCTTGTTTGATATTTGCAATGTTATTTTGTATAACAATATTGGATTTTGAACAAACGTCAGATTTATCTTCACTAATTTTGAACATTTTTTCAATTTCAGTATTTGCATCAGTTACATCCAATTGAGCATCTGCTAATTTTTCAGTTTCTTTCATATCTAATACCAGATTGAATGCATTGGTTCCATAGTATCCAACTTGTCCCATCATGACATTTGCGGATACGCCGCGCATATGGTCAAAGTCTGCATGTCTGGCAGCATTTAAGAAGACTTCTGTATGAACTTCAAATGTACCTTTTGCAATAGGACCAATGTCATCATTCAAAATACCTGACCTGAAAATAGATACCATATTTTTTGTGCATGTCATGCGGTCACATAATAGACTTAAATGATGATAATTAATATAGACATCACTAAATTCCATGACTTCTACGAATTCATTGTATAAAACTTGACGAGCAGCTTCAATGCCTAATACATCAAATACTTCTTTGATATCGTTACTATATGTTCGTTTATTATCAATAAAGTCAATTGCCAATGTTTCCATAAGATTTGAACCAGTTGTATCTAAAATCCACACGTCTTTTTTCACATATTTACCTTCTTCTTTTACAATCATATTTTGCAATTTACGAGGAATGACATTTTCAATGCCATTTACACCACGTAATACAATATTGTTCAACAAACTGTCTTGGAAATTTTTTAGTAAATAAATATCGTCGGATTGGTCCAATGGGTCAGTAATTCCTTTTTCTGAAAATCCCTTTGATTTTTTAGATTTGAAAACATTACTGTTCATGCGAATACGGAATACTAATTTATCACTATTGTAATCGGAATATACACATGATATGTCATTTCCATAATGACTATTTTTGATAGCAAAATGAATATCATCCATTGTAATATTTTTATCCAAAAGAACTTCGGCGTCCATTTCCATACGAATAATCCATTTTGATTTAACAACTTCTACGTTGTTGCCATCTTCTTCATCATTACATTCTTTTACCATATTTTCAAATTCATAATATTGTTCCATTAACAGTTTATCATCTTCAATAAATGTAGATTGTTCATGTGGGTCAAAACAAATTTGTAATGATTTTACAACATCTATTAATTTAGTATGTTCCATCATGTTTGCATACTGTATAGCTTTTTCTTGTTCTAATTCATCGATTGGTTTCAAATGAACAGTTAATGATGGGTTTTTAGGGTTTTTGGTTAATCTCAAAATTTCTTCAATTCTTGGAACACCACGAGTAACATTTGACTTGGAAGCTACACCTGATAAATGAAATGTATTAAGTGTCAGCTGTGTAGTAGGTTCACCAATCGATTGACCAGCAATAACGCCGACCATTTCACCTGGATGAACAATTGCTTGTTTATATTTCAGAACAACAGTTTCTAATAAAAGCACCAATGCTTTGCGATGAAATCTTTTTGTAACTAATAAATCTTTTGGGGTTAAATAATAATAATACATGATTTCGAATAATTCAGTTGGAGGAACATAATGTATTTCGCGTATTTTATTGAAATAAAACTCGATTAGTTCAAATGCTTCCATTGGTGTAATATCAACGGTTGTATTGGAACCAAGATTCAATTGTCCTTGAATATTTGTAATTATATTTTGAAATGCAACTGGTAATTTAACGCCATTTTCATTTTTGTATTTGAAAATGTTTTTAACAATTTCTTCTCTTGCAAGTAACATTTTTTCGATATACGATTTGCATTTGTCTCTTGTTTCTGGTCGTTGTTTTTTCATGCGAGTAATTGTGCCTTTACTGTAAATCTCTAATAATTCAGTGTCGCGGTCATTTACTCCAAGTATATCGTAATGCATGTAGATGTCTTCTACACTCATACCAACTAATGGAATGACTTGATTTTCTACGCGAGTAGAATCAAAACCATCATCTCCATATGTAAATTGAACAATTTTACCTTTACTATTACGAACGGTCATGTCATATTCAACTTTTAAATCTTCAAGACCTTTGATTAAACGACGTTGAATATATCCGGTGGTCGAGGTTTTTACAGCCGTATCAATCAAACCAATACGACCACCCATTGCATGGAAGAACAGTTCCGGGGCAGTTAATCCTGTAATGTAGGAATTTTCGATAAATCCACGTGCTTTTGGAGAATCATCGAATTTACTGTAATGTGGAAGGGTTCTACTATCAAACCCGTATGGAATACGTTTTCCATCAACGTTTTGTTGGCCTAAACACGAAATCATTTGAGAAATATTGATAAGCGAACCTTTTGAACCAGAATTTACTATCATAAGGAAACGGTTATCTTTACTCAATGATTTACGACCAATTTTACCGGATTGTTCGGTAGCTTTGTTCAGTGTATTATTGACTTGTGTTTCAAATTCAGTGTTATTTGATTGGGCAGTATTGTTTTCAAAGATACCCAAATGGACTTTGTCGATAATATTTTGTACTTCCATTTTTTGTGTAGTAATGACTTGAACAATTTCGCGTGCAGTTTTCTTGTCAGCAATTAAATCGCTAATACCTACACTGAATGATGAAGATTTCATGTATTCAGTAATGATATTTTGCAAATCGTCGATGAAATTTGCGGATGCCATATTGTTAAAATCGTTACAAATACGATGGATAATACCCTTTGTTGAACTTCCTAATACGGATTTTTCCATTTGACCACGGACATACTTTCCGTTTCTAATTTCTAATACATTGTTTGAATTTTTATATTCTTCGTTATCTTCAAATAACTTTGTTTTATACACCATTGTAACTGGTGGTAAAATTTGTGATAAAATATCAAAATTGGTTATTTTGTTTCCATTTTCGCGTAACTTTTTTGTATCTACATTATTGAACATCATTAACAAGTTCATTGCCTCACGTGGAGTGAATTTGATATCACTACGTGTAAAACGGTATGAACCTAATAATGAATCTTGATATATGCCAATAATTGGCGAGTTACCAGCAGGACTGATTATTTGATATGGAATTGCTGCCAAATGTCTTAATTCAGTTTCTGCTATTGCGCTTTGTGGCATATGCATATTCATCTCCTTGACCTGGAAATGCCTTACGATTTCTCGTAAGGTTTGGACTATACCTTGTGCTTCATCCGACTGGTCAAGTCATCATTTGAAACCCGTAAACATCTAGTCTCTGAGCCTTCCCCATACTCTTACCATTAGCGAGGTTAGGGGCTTGGTTGCTGATTATCCAATCCATTCACGTTTTTACCTTTGGGTTCGTCAATTAAACGAGTTCCTCACGAATGTTTCCATATGTGAGTGGTAGTGAAGGCTCTAAGGAAGTTCCAGCAGTTTGGATACGTTGCCATTCCAATATTTCTAATACAAATTGTCTTGCTCTATTTTTTATTTCTTCTATTGTTTCATATTTTCCTATAAAAGTAGTTCGCATTTTATTAATGGTTACTCTAACATATTCATACCCCAATGTATTATTTTTAATAATTGAAATATATTTATCAATATTACTATTATCAATATGAACATCTTTATATTTTTCAAATCTATTAACTGAATGTTGTTTTTGGACTCTCTTCATTTCATTTACTCTAAAATGTGGATTGCTTTTGCATTCTTTCAAACGTTTGGAAATTAGTTGTTTTGTTTTTGTACTTCTTTTCAAATTTGGATTTAACGATAAATCTATTTTTGGTTTGAATACTTCTTCTAAAACGACCTTTTTTCCTTTTTCAAATCCACAACTTTGTCCGCCATTTGTTAAATTATAACCATTTGGATATCTAGTATTTAATTCATAAATGTATTTTTTTTCATAATTATCTAATTGTTCAATTTCACAATTAATAATTAATTCACATTTAAAATTTTCAATACTATATTTATTAAAAGCACTATTTAAATATCTACAAGCGTTAAATTTATTCATATTTTTTGATTCGCTTATATGACTTTTAAATCGTCCAATATGTCCAAATGGTCTATATTTTCCTTTATTAAGATAATGGCTTCGAGTTTGTCCAACATACATTTTATTTGTTATTAAATTTGTTATTTTATATATTTCACCAATAACTTTATGCGATTCTTCTTTTCCGAATAGGTCATCCATATTTATATATTTAAGCAAGAAATATTTATATCATTTTATATTGAAATGACTAGGTGATTATATTAATTCATATAAATGAATTAGTAGATATTACAACGTTTTCCTTATTAAGTATTATCTACAACTTAATAAGCGGTCACCTGTTGAGGACAAGATAAATATGCAATTTAAAGTTTATCCCCATCGAAGTCGGCGTTGTAAGGTTTTGTTACAGCAACATTCATTCTAAAAGTATCACCTCGCTCCATAACCTTGACGATATGACACATCATAGACATTCTATGTAAAGAAGGTTGTCTATTGAATAGAACGGCATCTCCGTCCATCATGTGACGGTGAACGATGTCGCCATTTTCAATACGAATGGACCCGCGGTCAACATATCGCAATGAAATGTGTTCGCCATTTCGTCTTTCTAAAATTTTGGCGCCAGGATACACGTCAGGACCATTTTGAATGAGTTTCATCAAGAAATCCCGATTCAAATCGTTGACAGTAATTGGTTTTGTAATGTTCATGGCAATTTTACGAGGAACACCTAATTGTTTGATAGACAAATTGGGGTCGCCAGTAATAACGGAACGCGCACTAAAATCGACACGTTTTCCCATTAAATTACCACGAATACGACCATTTTTACTATTTAATCTACCCATAATACATTGTAAAGGTCTTCCTGAACGTTGTGCCATTGGAACTGCGCCCTTTACTTTATTATTGACAATCATGGCCACAAAGTATTGTAATACTGTGGTCAATCCTTCAATAATATTTGGTTGGGCATTTTCACGCAATTTATTGAATAAATCGGTGTTTGTTTTGATAATATTACTATAAATATGGGTCAAATCATCTTCACTTCTTTGTTGTGCATCATGTTTAACTGATGGACGAACAGCAGGTGGAGGAACTGGCAATACTTGGCAAATCATCCAATCTGGTCTGGACCACAATGGATTGAATCCCATAAAATGAACATCTTCATCCGAAATACGTTTGAATATTTTCAAAACGAGTTCCGGAGTCAATTTGATGTTCACTTTTTTATTATCAGATTCCTGAGTTGTTTCCATATTTTCCCAAATAGCATATAATGTAGACATGCCTTCCAGTTTGATTTTGTCAGGTTGTTTGCAACCACATCCATCTTCGGTTTCTTGACCACACCTTTTTATTTTCGCAGCAAGTGCTGAAACGTAATCCCAACGGTCTTCCGCAGATTTTTCAGAAATATGTTTATGTTGTGCTTTGTTGAGCAGTAATTTACTGCATTTAAAACAAATACAACGTGAAATTTTCATAATTTCCTTCAAATGTTGAATGAAGAAGACAGGACGTGCCATTTCAATATGCCCAAAATAACCAGGTGTATCAATGTAAGTAAGACCATCAGTTGGACAAATCAAACCAGGTTCTAACACACCCATACGAGGGTCAAATAATCCACCAATTACAGGTTTGTTATTTATGTATGTATCACGTGATGTAACCTCCACAACAGAATTTTTGCGGATTTCATCAGGTGATAACAAACTAAATTGAACACCAATAATTTTGGATGAGGCAATTTTGGATTCGTTCATCTTGTTGTTAAAAGATGACATTGTAACCTAAATATATTATATGTTTATATTTATATTATTTAATTATTTATAATCAATTTTTCAGAAAATAACTTTAAAAAAAAGTCAAAAATTTGCAGAAAATTGAAACATTTATTTTCATTTGAGAATAATATAAACAAACAAGTTATAATTTATATTATCCAAACATGGTCGCTACTAAATACGAATCTGGTTCAAAGAAGATGAAGAATGATAAGAAGAAAAACCTGAAAAAGAACAAACCTGATTCTGATTCAGAAGAAGAAATTATCATTTATGAAGACGATGAAGAAGATAACAGTTCCGATTATGAAACTGTTTCTGAAACATCAGATTCATCCTACGTACCTTCTCCTAAAGAACTTAAATCAAAAAAAAATAAAAAACAAGAAGAAGACGATGAAGAAACTCTTGGTTCAGAAGACACTGACGACGATGAAGGATTCGACCGTTTTGAATTCAGAAAAACTTTGTCAAAAATATTTCCATCTAAATATATCTCTAAAAAGGTAAAGGACGATGAAAATAACGTTAAAACTAAGAAATCAAAGAAATCAATCAAAAAATCATCTAAATCAAAGAAATCAAAAAAGGAAGAATCTGAAAGTGAAGAAGAAAGCGAATCCGACGAAGAACCTGTTAAAAAATCAAAGAAATCTGTAAAAAAACCAATCAAATCAAAGAAATCAAAAAAGGAAGAATCCGAAAGTGAAGAAGATAGCGAATCTGACAAAGAACCTGTTAAAAAATCAAAGAAACCTGTCAAAAAGTCTTCATCTAAATCAAAGAAATCGAAAAAGGAAGAATCTGAAAGTGAGGAAGAAGATGATGACGAAGAAAGTGAATACGATGATGACGAAGATGATGATAATAAAATCAATATTGTATTTACAATTGGCGGTGATGAAGATGAATGGGATGATGAATATAATGATGACGAAGAAGAAGACGAAGAAGATGATGAATATAACAGTGATGATGAAAAAATGTTTATGAAAGAAAACTATACTGAAATTGAAATGCCGAAGAAGCCAGAAGAAGAATCTAAAACCAAAAAATCCAAATCTAAAAAAGAGAAAAAAGAATCTAAAAAATCAAAAAAAGATGATAAACAAGAAACTGATGAAGAAAATGGTGCAAACGTTGAATCTGAATATTTGGAATTGCAAGAATTAAAGAAAGTTTTAACTGAAAAGTTGCACAAAAAACCAAACAGTAAAATTCTTCTAAATGCAATTGAAGAATGCAAAGATGCAATTCACACTATCATCAAAGACGCCCGAAAAAAGAATACTAAAAATTATCACAAGTTGGTTACAAGCGACCGTAAAAAAACCAATGAAATGGATTACTTCAAGAAAAAAATGTCTAATAAAGAGCAGTTACAAGTTATGAAAGATTTGAAAGAAATTAATTCTCATATTAATATCGAAAAACCATATCGTTTAAGTTTGTTAGAATCCAAAATACCATCCAATTTCAAGGCAATTGCCTTACAAAAATTGAATGTATTACGTTCTATGGAACCAGGTGATTCAGAATATCATAAAATCAAGACATGGGTCGATACATTTATGAAAATTCCATTTGGAGTTCATAAAGCATTGTCTATCAAAATGGACGACGGAATTGACAAATGTAACGAATTTATGAATAATGCAAAACAGACATTGGATAATTGCGTATATGGATTGGATGATGCAAAAATGCAAATCATGCAAATGATTGGTCAATGGGTTGTTAATCCATCTGCATTAGGAACCGCCATCGCGATTAAAGGTCCACCTGGTACAGGTAAGACTAGTTTAATTAAAGAAGGTATTAGTAAAATTTTAGGCAGAGAATTTGCATTCATTGCACTTGGTGGTGCAGGCGACAGTAGTTTCTTGGAAGGTCATTCCTATACATATGAAGGTAGTTCATGGGGTAAAATTTTACAAATCTTGATTGATAGTAAATGTATGAATCCTGTAATCTATTTCGATGAATTAGATAAAATCAGTGATACTCCAAGAGGCGAAGAAATCGTAGGTATTTTAACACATTTAACCGATACATCACAAAACAGTCAATATCATGATAAGTATTTTTCGGAAATTGATTTTGATTTAAGTAAATGTTTATTCATATTCAGTTACAATGATGAGAACAAAGTAAATCCAATCTTAAAAGACCGTATGTACAGAATTCAAACCAAGGGTTACGATGCAAAAGAAAAGACCATTATTGCCAGAAAATATTTGTTGCCAAAGATTCGCGAACAAGTATGTTTCACCGAAGACGAAGTAATTATTCCAGATGATACAATTCAATATATCGTCGGAAATACAAGTTTGACGAACAATGAACCAGGTGTTCGTAATTTAAAAAGATGTTTAGAAATCATTCATACCAAACTCAATTTGTTCAGATTAGTCAAATCCGATACCAATCTATTTTCAAAAGACATGGACCTAAAAGTTGAATTCCCATTTACAGTAACAAGAAAGCACGTCGACATTTTCATAAAAAATGAAGAAAATCAAAATCAAAGTTTAATAGCAATGTATGTTTAAGTAGTATAGTTTTATAAAATGTAAATAAATGTATATATATTTTTTATGTATTTTTTACACATTGTCACTCAAACCACCTCCGAATGTCTTATAGATGATGTATTATATTTTTGAAAAGTACATAAAAATAATGCGTTATCTAAATGTGTATAATGGACCACGATGAACCCGACATTGAAAGTATGCACACTGCATTGAGATATTTGAAAGCACTTGTGCAAAATCCAAACGAAGAATATTCAAATATTTGTAAATTAATGGAAGAATATATAATTCACAATTGTAAACACAATATTGTAGAAGATAGTATAGATATCACACCAGATACATCACGCACAATTTTTTATTGTTCAAAATGTATGAAAAGTTTCGAAAAAAAATCTACTTAAATATAAAATGGAAGGCTTGAATTCTATATTATTAAAAACAGTATATTTATCATTATTTGTACAAATATTAACTGGAATAACCGATGTATATGTTTTATTTGCAGTAACTGGTGAAAAACTTATATTAAAAGCTCTGTTATTATTGGAAATAATTGTGCAGGCAATAGAGGGGACATTTTATGTTTGGATGGTTTCATTATTTTCCAGTATAAAAGATGTAACGCCAAAAAGATATTTTGATTGGGCGTTCAGTACACCGATTATGTTATTTACTTTGTCTATTTATTTAGATTATTTGAAAAAGGAGAAAGAAGAAAATGAACGAAAAAAGGAAAAATATGAAAACAAAGAGAAAAACGAGAAAAAAGAAACCAACGAAAACTTGATTACTATACTTTTTGATAAATTCAATCAGCATAAACAAATACTTATACCTGTATTTATTTTGAACTGGTTAATGTTATTACTTGGATATTTAGGTGAAATCGGTACAATAGACAATTTGTTTGCGGTAATTTTAGGATTTATACCATTTATTGCATTCTATGCAATAATATATTTCAATTATGCGCAATATACAAATACAGGTACAGTATTGTTTTGGTGGTTTGCTATAATTTGGGCATTTTATGGAAAAGCGGCATTGATGTCCTATTATTGGAAAAATATAACCTATAATATATTGGATATATTCTCTAAAAACTTTTTCGGACTATATTTAGCATATTTAGTATGGAACAAGTGATTTTTATAATATAGATATAATATAAATATATTATAAATGAAATATACACACAAATTTCAAAAAAATCCGGAAAATAATAAAACCAAGAAAATGTATGCGGGTGATATTGAGAAACATAGAATATTCAGAAAAATATTAAGTATAGGATATGAATTGGAAACATCAACTTTGTCGAAGTTCTCATTGATTGGAAATTCAAGTGATGATGAGAAAATTCTATTAAATACGAGTAGTAATGCAAAAGACTATGAAATAATCAAAAAGATTCAAAACGATAAAGCCACCGAAGAAGAAAATGAAAAATATGAAAATCGATTGGAAGAACTTTTCGAAATTGATTTATATACAACTCAAAGTATAAACAAAAACAAATCAAATAAATTGGTGAAAAATGAAAATTCTACTTTCTTGGTAGCAAACGATGTAGCAGTAACACCATTTACAAAATATTTAAATAAAAGTTGTAATTTGAATGATGACGGAAAAGAAGATTTAATTGATAAAAACGAACTTTATACATTTGACAGTTACTGCGACGGAAAATATAAAATAAATTTTGAAAATTGGGGTAAACAAGATTGTGGAACATTTGCAGACGTTGAATGGATTGTAACTTATTACAAACCAAAAATAAGTAATAATATTATATTAGAGACATTTATCAATGTTGCGAAAAATTTGATATTACATTTGAGTAGTTTGAAAAAAACAAAAGGTAGACTTATCATGAATTTTAGTGAAAGTGATACCGAAGTAATAAAAAAACCAGAAAATCGTGTTTTCTACAATTTGCCCGGTACAAATATGTACTATATACAAACACAACTACTTGATGAAGAAATTGATACTGATGATATTTGCGTTGTTCCTCAAATGACATTTTCATGTCATATCAAAGATATTGTTGATATTTTCAAAGAGATAGCAATAGATTCTATCAATGTTTTTGAAAATCATACACGTCTTTCACGAGAAAGGGTTAATTTGATTAATAATATTGAAAAATATGTCAACAAATTATTTGAAAGTTATAATAAATCTGTTCCAAAAGACAAAAGAATAAGAGAAAGTAAGAACGTTGGTCTTGTGAAATCGATGAAAAATTGTATATTTATGATTTTGTTTAAATTGGAAAGATATTTTAACAATTATTTACAAGATGAAAAAGTAAAGAATAAATCTAAAAATGCAAAATATTTGAAGGATACGTTGTATTTCAATTCACGACATACAAATTATGAATTATATAAATCGCTCAAAAAATATATATCCGAATATTTTTCAAATTCAATCGATGATAAAGAAATCATAACCATTGTTCAAACATTGATTGTTCAACAAGATATTTTGGAAGAATTTTTGATTGAAGACAAACAATATGTTCGTAAAAATGCATTTCTTATAACAAATAATTTGGAAAAAGATAACAAAAAATATGGAAATCCATATTATTCGTTGATATCTTATTTCAATTTTTTTGAGGACCCAATCGATGAAATATCCAATGACTGGTTAGAATATTCAGGAATAGATGTTTATTCAAGTACATCTGATATTAAAAATGACGTAGTATTGTGTGAAGTTCGCTCATTTGCACGTAATATGAACACATATATATACAATATAGCAGATGACGAATTAAAAAATGACATGACAAATGGAATATGCAATCGTATGATAAATGTATTCAAACCAGATACAAATGGAATTTCTATAAAAAGTTTGAAACGATTCGTTGGTTTGTACGAAGAAAAAATGAAAAAACAAAAAAAGTAAAAATAAAAAATTGATTCTTTTTAATTGTATTCGTAAAATATAATTAAAAATACAAACGTTAAAATGAACTTTTATTCAGATGTTATCATGAATGATATTATGGACAATTATCCATTAGAAAAAGTAATAGATTCAATTGAACAATTTGGAGAAGAATGTTTCAATGCAATTGCAAAATATTCATATAATAGTATTCATTCCAAATATATATACAATGTTTTAGGAAATATAAAAAATGTTGTAGCATTTCACTGTATTGACAATGAATTTAATTTGAATAATTGTCCATCCATGTTAGTATATCGTAAGTGTAAATGTAATAATGAAATAAGATATTATATTTTGATAGCTTGTACAAAACGCAAATTTAGAAATCAAGGATATGCTTCAAAACTATTGGATGGACTTATAGAAAGAATAAAAAGTGAAAATAATGACAATATTGAAAATACAATAAAAATTATATTAAGTTCAGTTGAAGAGTCTGTGATATTTTATGAATCGTATGGTTTTAAATGGACACGCGAATCAATTACTGACCATACTATGTTAATGAGATTTGAAAGATATGAACCAAATAAGGAATATTTTATAATGGAACTGGTTATATAAGTTATTGATAATCAACTGGTAGTACATGTTTCATTTTTTTTACAATCATCATCAAAATTGATACTATCAGCAACTTCATCTCCATTACTGGAAGAATCACTATCAATAATAGGAGGAACTTCTTCTTGTTCTTCTTCTTCTTCTTCTTCTTCTTCTTCTTCTTCTTCTTCATATTCCTCTTCTTCTTCGTAATTCTTCCATTCTTCTTGTAATTGTTCCCATCTAAATGACATGTAATCGTCTAATTCGCTTCCTATAATTTTACGCAATTCATTTAATTCTGCTAAATCAGATGGCATATCAAAAACATCATCGATTTCTTCTCCTTTGGATACACAAAATCTGCCAAAAAATTCACAACCACATTCTTCGTAAAATGCATTTGTGTTAATATCAAATTTTTCGTTCATTGTTCTATATACGCCAATTGGAGGCGACCATGCAGTATCAAATACTACATCGACTGTATAATTTTCATTATCATTGTTATTCACTTCTATATTACATGGACTCCATTTCGTACCCCAACTATTAATTGCGGCATGATTATCCCATCCATCTTCATTTGATACATTATCGGATTGAATGGGAGCAAATGTTTCAAACCATTTATCTGCGGAAATTGCATCATTTAGCTTATCATAAATTTCTTTTGTTGGACATGTAATAGTAGCGTAATTATTGCACCAGTTTGGCATTTCTATATAGTAATAATAATAAATCTTTATGTACATATTATTATTTAATTTCCAATTTGTGATTCACCACCAGTAGCATTTTTACCACGGGTTTTTAATAACATTTCTAATTCAGGTGTTAAACAAACACCTCCATTTCCCTTTGTTAAACCAGAACCTTGACAATCTGGTTTGGATTCTACTTTAAAAAATGGGTCTATCATTTTATTTTCAGCAAAAGGTGCAGGCATTAATCCTTCGAATCCTTCAACTTTTGTTAGAGAATATTTAGTAGACTCTGTATTTGATTCAAAACCTTCATAAGGGTATTCGTGTTTGAATAAAGAATCGCTTGAATATGGTTGAACATTACATGTTCCCATCACTAATGAAAGAAGTACTAAAACTCCTATAATTATTGCAGCTAAAATATACATTGAATTGTATTTCATTCTTATAGATAATAAAAAGATAAAAATATATCCTAAATATGATACTACAAAAACCCAAAACTTTCCATTACTTTTTGCAAAATACTATTTTCAGGAAAATATGTAGTTTTTAAAATTCCACTTTGAAGAAAACGTTCTTTCATTTTTTGTTCTAAATAGTTTGAAGTAGTGGTTTTCATATTTTCTATATATTCATTGATTCTATTGATAATATCATACTTGTAAATGCAGTAAATACAAATAATAATTATAACTGCAATAACTAAATAAAAATATAAATCAAAAGCATTCACTTCATTTAGGATATTATTTTCATTTTCCATAATTATAGTTTATAAAAATAATATAATTTGTTCAAAAAAACATAAAAATATAAATGATTTTAATATATAGTTATGAATAATACTGAAAAACTTAATTTGAAAAGATTAATTGATGAAACACAATGTGAAGATAATACTGATAATATTCGTAAATTGAAACACAGCGTAAAAATCCGTGATGATATTAGACGTATTGAAAATTTAAAAAAATCAAAGTCCGCATTACGAAGTTTACAACCGGAAGAGTTTAGAGAACTATGTCAAAAAGAATGTGTGTTTTTATTTAATAATTACACAGACATTTTCAATAAAATTTTGAAAGACGAAATTGATTTATTAATTATGACAAAAATGTTGAGTGTATTAAAAATGATTGAAGATGGTAAGGTAGACCAACATGAAGGTTCGGTTATGTTTGGAAAAGTATTGAAAGAGTTGTATATAGATTCAGCTATAAAACATGGTGAAAATTTAGATAAACAATATGAAACTGAAAAGACCCCGCAAGTTGAGGGTAAAAAAATCAGTTGGAGCCAATTTAAAAAAATGAATTGAGTAAATGATATAAAATGAAAATAGTATCTTATCTATAATGGCTACATCAGATAGTTTGTCTCAAATTTTCACAAATGTTTCAGAAGCATTAGATAAGGTATTATTTCCGTATGATTCAGATGATGATATTAAGTTAAATACATATGCAACTTTGTATTTATATGTAAAAAGTGAAAACCATGAATTGGTTGAATTGTACAAAGACCATGTTAAAAAACACAATGAAAAAATAATCTCGGATGAATATCCAAATTCCGGGTTTGATTTATTTATTCCACACGATACAACATTTCAAAAAGAAATTGATAGCGTGTTTGTCGATTTAGAAGTAAAATGTGAAATGACATATCATGAAAGAAACAAGAACACTGAAACATCCGCATATTATGTATATCCACGTTCAAGTATGTCAAAAACACCATTAATGTTAGCAAATCATACAGGCATTATCGATTCAGGATATCGTGGATTTTTGATTGCAGCATTACGGTATTTAAAATCATGCGATCAACAATATGAAGTAGAAAAACATACACGTTTATTGCAAATTTGTCATCCATCATTATGTCCAATTCTTGTAAAATTAGTGGATGAATCAGACTTATCTACCACAAAAAGAGGTGCAGGTGGATTTGGTTCAACTGGAAAAATTGGTGTTAGTAATTAGAATTATAAAATTGTATTTTAATATTATGTAATTTAATAGTATACATAATGTTATATGATAAGCATGAACCGAATAATACGGTAAATGTTCATAATAAATTTTTCCTAAATTCAAATATAATATATCCTAAATCAAAAATAAAAATACCAAATTCACCAAATTTTTTAAAAGTATTGGTATTTGATTTAGATGAAACCATTGGTTCATTTCATGAAGCAGCCATTTTATGGAAAATAATAGAATCAGAATTACAAATGGATTTTAATACATTGATGGATTTGTATCCAGAATTTATACGTTATGGTATTTTACAAATTATTGAATTTATATTAAATAAAAAAAAAACTGGTAAATGTGATAAATTGTATTTATATACAAACAATATTAACTCTCCTGTTTTTCCAAATTTGATATCAGAATATTTGAAATATAAATTAAAAATAGACTATGATGTTTTTGACAAAACAATAAATGCATTTAAAGTAAATAATAAAATAATTGAAAATAATCGAACTACGCATAAAAAAACGTATAACGATTTTATAAATTGCACAATATTACCAGAAAATATAAAAATATGTTTTATAGATGATAAATATTATTCTAAAATGGAAAATGAAAAAATATACTATATTCAGCCATATCCCTATTATCACAACTTAACAAATAAAGAAATTATAACCAGATTTTCAAATAGTACATTCAATAGCGATGAAAATATGAATAAAATAAATTCTATATTAAATATACCGCATATTGATTATACATACGAGGATTACATGATTCAAGATAAAAACAAAGAAAATAAAAAAATTTATAAAAAAATAATGTATTATGTTAAAGAATTTTTTTATTTAACAAATCGCAACGAAAAAACAAAAAAAATACGTGTATCATTAGGTAAATTCACTCGAAAGAAAAGATAATTATATTTTCTCGTATGCCATTAAAATTAGTTGCTCTTCCATGGATAGTTTTTGGAAAGTTAAACATTTGTCAAATTTATATTGGACGAATCGTCGCGAATTATTCATACATAATACATGAGTACCATTATCTAAAAACTTTATATCAAAAACAAAACCACCTGATTGTAATTTAAAGTTGGCATCATCTTCGATATTAATCCATCGAATATATTTACCTTTATGTAATTGATATACTTCATCGACTAACCTGAATTCTGCGAGTTTTTCACAATATTGTTGGACATTTTCATTCGACAAATTGATTTGTGATAAAGCGTTGTATTTATCATTATTTATATCAGTTAGTGTTTTGTTCTCCAAATAATCATTGTTTTTGTTTTCAAGAGAATTCAATAATTCATTAATATCTATTTTAGATAATAATGAGGAGTCATTTTGAGCATCTTTAAATATTTGGTCTATGTTCATTATTGTATATTGTATTTTGTATAAAAATATCCTTATATTATTTTACCATTAGTCATTACATTCGAAATATCATTCGCAATTATATTAGTTAATCCAGCATTTGTAAGTAATAATACAGCACTTCCAAAAATGATAGTTGCATCAAACTCGCGTAATTCGTGTTTTCTAAATGGATGAAACCGAAGAATTAAAAATAAACAAACGAAAGTTAATAATAAATTGCTAAATAAGTCAATGTATTTTTTGTTCATGTAAAAAATACCGAAAAATATCAAAAAATAAGAAAGATAGATAAATCCGATTATTGTTAAATATACCGGTTTTTTAATCTTATCTAATATTTTATCAAATGTATAAAATAAATTAAATGTATGCTCCATATACAATATAATTATACAATAAATGAAAGATATCGTAATTGCTAATAAATATATTTTATTAGAAAAAATAGGAATGGGTAAATTTGGTATAGTGTATAAAGGAATTCATAGAAAAACGCAACAAAATGTTGCAATTAAAATGGAAAAAAGAGACCAAGAAATTGCTACAATAAAACATGAAACAATCATATTGAATCATTTATATAGAAAAGGCTGTCGCGATGTACCATTTGTTCTATGGTATGGTGTATATATGGAGTATACATGTTTAGCAATGACATATTTTGAAAAGACATTGAGTGAAATTAAAGACAAATTAGTAAATGAAAAAGAAAAAATCAATAAGATAATGTATCGTTTATTAGACATCATAGAAAATGTCCACGAACATTACGTTATACATCGTGATATAAAAATAGAAAATTTTATGATATTAGAAAATGAAATTTTTATCATTGATTTTGGATTAGCAACATTTTATATAGATGAGAATAATGAACATATTCAATATAAAAAACGAGAATATATTACAGGTACACCTAAATATATAAGTATCAATATACATAATGGAATAGAGCCTTCTCGGCGTGATGATTTGATATCAATCGGTTACTTATATTTGTATTTATACTATGGCAATTTACCTTGGAATAATATTCCAAATGTTCCAAAAATGCATGCATTGAATGAAGAAAGTATGCATATTTTGAATAGAAAAAACATGTATATTAAAGAGAAAAAAGAATTGCACAATATAATGGAATATGCAATAAATTGCGGTTGTGATAAATATATGGATTATTGTTATAATTTGAAATATACTGAAAAACCAAATTATACTATTTTGAAAAATATGTTTTTCTAGACTATCCTTGTGTTGGAATAGATGTCTTCATATAATCAGTTATCAAATCGATTGTCATTTTTTCATTTTTAAAAATTAAATCGTTTAAAGTTTCGTCTTTTACTTTCAAAATTTTTATTTTTGAAATTTTATCGCTATATGAAAGACCTTCTGTATTTAAAATACTTTGTATATCTTCTTGTGATTTTTTAGAAATAAAATTTTCTTTCTTGTTTTTTTTTGAATAAAAAAACATCAATACTTAACCTCCAATTATAATTGAAACTGCTATTAAAAAATAATTGTTGTTTTTCATTATATAATAAAAATAGATATTTATTATAAATGATATAAAAAAATATTTATTACTAAAGTATAATTGGTACAATTCGCCATGAGTAGTTCACAAGAAACAGCAACTGAAAGTCTTCGCCTTACCGGTAAAGTAAAGTGGTTCAATAATAAGGCAGGATTTGGTTTCATTACAGTATGTGACGGAGAACATGCAGGAAAGGACATTTTTGTTCACTACTCATCAATTCGCGGAGATGATTCATTATATAAATATTTAGTACAAGGTGAATATGTTGATTTTGACCTTGTCAAATCAACCAGTGATAAACACGAATATCATGCAGTTAATATTACAGGTATTAAGAACGGTAGTATTATGTGTGAAACTCGTAAACTTTCTGATAATGGTGCCAGACCAAGAACAACTGTTAGAAAGTACAAAACTCGTCCACAAAGACAAAGCGAACCATCAGCTGAGGGTCAAGATGATACTGACGCTGGATTTGAAAAGGTTGAGAAGAGAAGACAACCACGTCAATCACGCGCATAAATATTGATAACATGAAACAATGGAAAACAAGATAAAAAGAAAACAAAAACCTACACAAAATTTATATCTGTAATAACAAATATAAATTTTTATTAAGTGGATACATTATATATGAAATTTTTATCATTAGAAAAATTTTTAGAAATATATTCAAAAAATAATTTAAAAGATTTTGATGATTTTATGAAAAAAACAAAGGTTCGAATAGGAACAAATACAAAAACATTGATTCAATATTCATATGAAAAAAATATTTCAAAAAATGATTTACAAATGATTTTCGAGAACATACAACGTCGAAATGAGTATTTAGAACGTTTTTATATGACATCATTAAAAATTCCTGACAATAAGAACGATATGCATATATCAGAACCTCCAATGATACAAAGTAAAATGAACAATAATGAAAAAATAAATTATAAAAATGTAATACGAAATATGTTTTATAAAGATATTTTGGAAAAAACAAAATCGGGGTTGGAGAACAATCCTACATATATGCAGGTTTTAGCTGATTTTTATTTATATAATATTATTGATTATAAAATATTAACACCAAGTGCATTGCATTATATAAAACAGGGGCGTATCGGAAGCGTATTCTCATCGTATTATTTTAGAGCGTCAATAATGAATCCATATTTGGTATATTCTCTAAATCATTCTGTATTAAAGGGAACCAAAATATTTACACCGACAATGGGATGGGGGTCATATTGTTATGGATTTTTAGAATGTCCATATGTAACCGAATATGTAGGAACGGATGTAATACCAAATGTATGCAAAAAAACGCAACAATTTGCGAATACATTTTATCCAAGTAAAACGACAAGCATTTATTGCGAACCATCCGAAGATTTAGCTAAAAATTACATTTTCAAGAAGAAATATAGAGAACATTTTGATGTAGTTTTTTTTAGTCCACCATATTTCCGTTTAGAATTGTATAGTGGAGGAAAACAGAGTACTAGTCGATACAAATCCTACGATGAATGGTTAATTAAATATTGGCAAAAAACAATCGAATTGTGTCATTTTGTTCTCGTTCCAGGAGGAAAAATCTGTTATATTTTGTCAGGATATGGTTCAGAGAACACAGACGGAATATACAATTTGATTCAAGATATGAATAACATAACGAAGGATGTATTTAAATGTTCTCCAAAAATATTGAAAATGCATAATAAAGATGTGCATGTAACGAAACATCGCGAGACCGATGAAAAAATAATCATTTTCAAGAAATAAAAAATTTTGTATGAAATTTTTATATTTTATACGAAATATTGCCCAAAGGATTTTGTTTTATATTTTATTTTTATATTTTCTTTTTTGTTTTTGTTTTGTAAATGGCATGACGCTAAATTCTATAACAAATATAACAGGAGCTAATAAACTATCTTTTATGTATATCCAAATAGAATCTTTCATTTTATTGATTTGTATTTCATGATGCAAATCAATAAAAATCAATTTTTTACTTCTAATACTGTTCAATGTTCTCAATAATTTCAGATGGATAATTCATATCTTTTAAAATATCGATCGCACCTTCTATTTTTGAAATACCAGGTTTCAATTTATACGTATATTTGAGTTTTCCATTATCAAGGTTCTCAACATCCATTTTATAATTACGAATATGTTTGGATTTTTTAAACTTATTACAAACAGAAACATAATGAGTGGTCAATATGAAATCCACATTATCAAATTTAGTCAAGTATTTCAAGAAAGCGTATGCGGACTTGGTCGCTTCGGTTGGATTGGTTCCCGAATACAATTCATCAAAAATGCAAAAATGACGTCTTTTAGAATCCTTGTTCTCAGTGATTACGTCAATAATTTCTTTGCATCTTCGCGATTCTGCTTGGAATAAACTATCTCTACCAGATGTATCTGGAATGTTCAAATAAGAATGAATATGTGTATATGGATTGAGAACACATGATTTATAGAAACCGCATCCAAATTGTTGAGTGAATATAATATTAATACAAGTTGTTTTAATAAATGTAGTTTTTCCAGATGCATTTGGAGAACTAATTATCATATTTTTATCAAATTTGCATGTATTTTTCACATGTTCTCCATTTTTATAAGGTGGATAATATTGTTGTTCAATATTGCAATCAACACTCTCGTCAAAACTAGCAAAATGCATGTTTTTCGATACAATGTTCTCATGTATACTAATAATATTGTTCATATATCCTTCAAATTCAAACGAATATTTCAAAGCATTTTCATATTCAATATTATCATACAATCGATAATAACATTTCAACATATATCCAAGTTCTGTTATTTTATTGATATTCATGGAAAATGGTTTCAGGTTCTCAATTTCAATCAATAATTTTTTGAGAACAAACCAATGATTTTGTGTTTCATTGGAGAACTTTTCATAACTTTTCATATCTTTATTGATTTCAATAAAGTTCCCCATACTTACAATTGAATATTGTACATATTCTTTGATTTCTAAAAGATATTCATTCATTTGTTTGACATTTTTATAAAATCGTAAACAAGATGTTATATTTTGATAAATTTGTAACATATAAAATGCTAAACTTATGAGTAAATAAACACAGTTCTCAGGTGTCATTTTGCTCATACCCAGTAAAGTTTTTCCAATGAAATGGTTTTTCGCAATAGATTTAAGTATTTCTAAATACATTGTGAAATTAATAGGAATTCTTTGTATTTTTAAAATAATAAACGGCATAATTAAAAAAATAACTGGAATAAATAAACTAATTAGTGGTGACATAATATTAATCATTGAAATGCATTGTAAAAACGTAGAAGATTCATTCATATGTTTCAATATTGGCCATTCCATGAAATAATGTTTTTCTAAAAAAGAGGCATCTTCTTTCAAAGATTTCCATATTTCATTTATTTTTTCACAATTTACATTATAATTTGAATGTGTTCGTGTTTTTTCTAAATATGTAGACGTGGATTTAATTACATTTTGAGTATCCAATAAAAAAGGAATATTTGTAGTATATTTATTCAAATGTTTTTTGGTAATGTTTTTTGAGAACATATGTTTAGGTTCAAATAAAAAATCGGATATTGGGTTATTTTCAGAATCACAAATTTCTAAATCGGATAATACATTTTGTGGTAATATATGAAGACATTCGGGTTCTAAATAATCGATTGGTAACATAAAATTACTAATTGTATGAGATCTTGGGACTTTGTCATTGTTGTCGTTTTCGTTATTATTTTTTAAAATATGTTTTGTAAATAAATGAATCATTTACTTATTTAATTTAGAAACATAAATAAAAATCAATATATTAAACGTAAATAATAAATAACAATAAATAATATAAAATAATTAATATATTACTATTTAGACAAACGTTATAATGTACTACACATTAGAGGAAATAGATTTGTTGATTAATAACAACAAATATGTCATTACCCAAGAAGTGAATTCTATAATAGAATTATTGAAAAACGACGTTTCAAGTTATGCGACATTAAACGAAGAACGTCCTGTAAAAAAATACAATGACAAAAATACAGACCATAAAAATCGCTATAAAAAAATAAATAACAATTATGATAGTGGTAACAATATAGACGAAATATTAGAATCTAAATGGGATAAACAGCAAATTTTCAAAGGAATCAAAAAGGAAGAAAAAATCGGTATTGATAAATATATAGACGAAATACGAATTTTATTGAATAAAATATCGGATAAAAATTATCAAGTAAATAAAGATTCTATAATTCAAAAAATAAAAGATTGTTTACAAGATAATGAAGAATCGAATGATGATATAAAACGCGTCGTCAATGTATTATTTGATATTGCAAAATCAAACAAATTTTATTCACAAATATATGCAAAGTTATATAAAGAATTAATTGACAATTTCCCATTTTTTAATGATACAGTTGTGCCATTTGTTAATCAATTTATGGATTCATTAAATACATTGGTATATGTAGATTCATCAGTTGATTATGATGGATTTTGTAATTACAATAAAATGAATGAAAATAGAAGAGCATCTATGGCATTTATAGTAAATTTAATGAAAAATAATGTAGAATTGCCGATTCATATTTTAGATATAGTAATACATTTTCAAAATTTGGCTTTAAAATTTATAGACGAAGAAAATCGTGTGAATGAGGTAGATGAAATAACCGAAGTATTAAATATAGTAATTTTAATGATAAATGATACTTACAAAGCACACGATAAATGGATAAGTGATATATTACCAAAAATTAAAATGTTCTCATCATTTAAAATAAAAGAAAAGGTAAGTTTATCGAGTAGGTCTATTTTTAAATATAAAGATATAGTTGATAAAGTAAAATGAACCTAAAATAAATATTTATTATTTTTATAGAATACATGTCTATAAAAATAATAACGTCGGTTTATAATGATCTACATAAATTAAATAGATGGATAGTAAATGTTAAGAATGCAAATATAGAATATATAGTTTATAAAAAAAGTGATCATTTGAAAATAGGCGAAATCAATAAAATATCAGATACATTGGTCGAAATACCAAATATAGGAAGGTGTGATTATTCATTTTTATATCACATAATACAAAATTATGATAATTTAGCAAATACGAATGTATTCGTAAAATGCAATTGGTTCGAAAATAATATACCATTTTGGTATTTATTGTATAAATGTTCGCAATATGATTATATGCAAGTTGGAACTCATCCTGAAATGGTAAATTGGGATGATTTTTCGACAAGTGACGGATTATGTGAAAATAAAAATAAATGGCTAATGGAAATATTTCCAAATAATTATACAAATTTAGGTATGATTCCGGGTTGGGGACATGGACCTACATTTTCCGTATCGCGTGAGTTAATACATAGACATGAAAAAAGTGTTTATGAAAAAATGCTTAATAAATTTCATGAAAGTAGCAATTCATTTAGTACAGATTATGAGAAATATAATTTTAAAAGTTATCAAGAATTATTAATTGAAGTAGGTATACGTTATCATAATGAACTATTACGTTTTTATAGATTACTCTTTACACATAATTTGCCAGAAGATAATACATATGTTATATTTACACATGAAGACTCTGTTGAAATAAACAAAAAAAGAAGAGTTACAAACACTAAAAAGAAAATGGAATTTTTATAATATGTAATTTAGAATATTAATTAAAATATATATATATAGCTTATACAAATAATATCAATGGATGAATATATTATCGAAAATACTGGAACAGATTCACCCAATTATACAAGAAATATAAATGTAAGTGGTCCTACTGGTGATATTGGTCCTACTGGTGATATTGGCCCTACTGGTCCTACTGGTCCTACTGGATATAGTGAGAGATATTTGTGTATAACCTCACAAAGAATACGTAGGGCATCATTAATATATGATAGTACTTTCACAATAATGATTGATAAATATTTATCATACTACCCAGGAGATAACATAAGAATAAAAAGTATTGAACTAAATACAAATAACGAGTATCAAGAATTTGTAGGAGAAATTAAAAGTTATGATTATAATACAGGTGCGCTTTTGTTAATAAATATTAAAAATATAACTGATAATTTTTATAATGATTTATACAAATATAAAATTAATCTAAATAATGTAGGAAATACAGGTCCTACTGGGATTCCAGGTGATAGATATATAACAACATTCAAATTATCTATTTTAAAATTAAATTTAAGTAATCATTTTACTATTTCTATTGAATCAGGATTAGCATATTTTCCCAATGATAGAATAGAAGTAGTTTCTTTGGATAAAAATTCAAAAAATGAAATACAAAGATTTACAGGTTATGTCAAGACATATGATAAGAAAACTGGTATAATGGTTATATTTGATATTAGAAACATTACAAATTCATTTGATTCTGATGAATATTTATATAGAATAAATTTGAATAATGAAGGTTCAACCGGGGGTCCTGGAATTCCAGGGTCAGCTACAAATACTGGTGCTACTGGTGTAACTGGTACTACTGGTGTAACTGGACCTATTGGTCTTCCAGGGTCAGCTACAAATACAGGTGCAACTGGTATAACAGGTCCAACTGGTCGTACTGGACCAACTGGTCGTACTGGACCAACTGGTCGTACTGGACCAACTGGTCGTACTGGACCAACTGGTCGTACTGGAACAACTGGTCGTACTGGAACAACTGGTCCTACTGGTCCTACTGGTTATACTGGTCCTACTGGTGTATCATCAACCGGTCCTACTGGTACTACCGGCGAAACAGGTCCTATTGGTAAAACCGGTACAACTGGGTATACTGGACCCACAGGAATAACGGGTACAACAGGTCCTATTGGTAAAACCGGTACAACTGGGTATACTGGACCCAGTGGAATAACTGGAACAACTGGACCTATTGGTGAAACAGGAGTTACTGGTTACACCGGACCTAGTGGACCTACTGGACTTACTGGACCTACTGGACCTACTGGAATAACAGGATGTACCGGACCCACAGGTCCTACTGGACGTACTGGCCATACTGGACGTACTGGCCCTACTGGTTATACTGGAAATACTGGTACTACTGGAAATACTGGTGTAACTGGACCCAGTGGTGCAACTGGTTATACCGGAGCAAGTGGAACTACTGGAAATACTGGTGTAACTGGACCCAGTGGTGCAACTGGTTATACCGGAGCAACTGGTTATACTGGAAATACTGGTGTAACTGGACCCAGTGGTGCAACTGGTTATACCGGTTATACAGGAAATACTGGAATAACTGGAATAACTGGACCCACTGGTGCAACTGGTTATACCGGTTATACAGGAAATACTGGAATAACTGGAATAACTGGACCTACTGGAATAACAGGTGCAACTGGTTATACTGGAAATACTGGTGTAACTGGACCCAGTGGTGCAACTGGAATAACGGGTGCAACTGGTTATACAGGAAATACAGGAATAACTGGACCCACTGGTGCAACTGGAATAACAGGTACAACTGGTTATACAGGAAATACAGGAATAACAGGACCAACTGGTGCAACTGGAATAACGGGTGCAACTGGTTATACAGGAAATACAGGAATAACAGGACCTACTGGTGCAACCGGAATAACGGGTGCAACCGGTTATACAGGTGCAACAGGTTATACAGGAAATACGGGAATAACTGGACCTACTGGCGCAACAGGTTATACAGGTGCAACCGGTTATACAGGAAATACAGGAATAACTGGACCTACAGGTGCAACCGGTTATACAGGTGCAACAGGTTATACTGGAAATACAGGAAATACGGGAATAACTGGACCTACTGGCGCAACAGGTTATACAGGTGCAACTGGTTATACAGGAAATACAGGAATAACAGGACCAACTGGTACTACTGGAACTACTGGAATAACGGGGGCAACTGGTCCTACTGGAATTACAGGATCCACCGGACCAACTGGAATAACGGGCGCAACAGGTTATACAGGAAATACAGGGCCTACTGGAATAACTGGACCAACTGGAATAACGGGTGCAACCGGTTATACCGGAAATACAGGACCTACTGGAATAACTGGACCTACTGGACCAACTGGAATAACGGGCGCAACAGGTTATACAGGAAATACAGGACCTAGTGGAATAACTGGACCTACTGGAATAACTGGACCTACTGGAACAACTGGAAGTACCGGAAATACAGGACCTACTGGAATAACTGGACCAACTGGACCTACTGGAACAACTGGAAGTACTGGAACTACTGGACCTACTGGAATAACTGGACCAACTGGAATAACGGGTGCAACAGGTTATACAGGAAATACAGGACCTACTGGAATAACTGGACCAACTGGAACAACGGGTGCAACAGGTTATACAGGAAATACAGGACCTACTGGAATAACTGGACCTACTGGGATAACTGGTGCAACTGGTTATACCGGAAATACAGGACCTACTGGAAATACAGGACCTACTGGAATAACGGGTGCAACTGGTTATACCGGAAATACAGGACCTACTGGAATAACTGGAATAACTGGAATAACTGGACCAACTGGAATAACGGGTGCAACAGGTTATACAGGAAATACAGGGCCTACTGGAATAACTGGACCTACTGGAATAACGGGTGCAACAGGTTATACAGGAAATACAGGACCAACTGGAATAACTGGACCAACTGGAATAACTGGTCCTACTGGAACTACTGGAATTACTGGAAATACTGGTCCTACTGGTCCTACTGGGCTTACTGGTCCTACTGGAACTACTGGAATTACTGGAACTACTGGTCATACTGGTCCTACTGGGCCTACTGGGTCTACTGGGCCTAGTGGAACTACTGGACCTACTGGAACTACTGGGCCTACTGGACCTACTGGAACTACTGGGCCTACTGGAACTACTGGAACTACTGGTCCTACTGGAACTACTGGGCCTACTGGAACTACTGGGCCTACTGGGCCTACTGGGCCTACTGGATCAACTGGAATAACGGGTGCAACTGGTTATACCGGAAATACAGGACCTACTGGAATAACTGGACCAACTGGAATAACGGGTGCAACTGGTTATACAGGAAATACAGGAAATACAGGACCTACTGGAACAACTGGAATAACGGGTGCAACTGGTTATACTGGTGAGACTGGAACTACTGGAACTACTGGAATTACTGGGCCTACTGGAACTACTGGAATTACTGGGCCTACTGGACCTACGGGATCTAGTGGAACTACTGGTCCTACTGGAACTACGGGACCTACTGGACCTACTGGAACTACTGGAATTACTGGGCCTACTGGACCTACGGGTGCAACCGGAATAACAGGTGCAACTGGTTATACTGGAAATAGTGGAATAACTGGACCTACGGGTGCAACCGGAATAACGGGTGCAACCGGTTATACTGGAAACACTGGAATAACTGGACCTACGGGTGCAACAGGAATAACGGGTGCAACCGGTTATACAGGAAATACAGGACCTACTGGTGCAACCGGAATAACGGGTGCAACCGGTTATAGTGGAAATACAGGAAATTCAGGACCTACTGGTGTCAGTGGAACAACAGGTACTACTGGTATAACAGGTACTACTGGTATAACGGGCGCAACGGGTATAACTGGTATTACAGGGCCTACTGGTCCTGCTGGTGATAGATATTTGACATTTACTTCACAACAATATAATGTATATTCGCAGGTGCAAAGTGTATCACAAATTACATTCAATGTATCGGTCAATTTAGCATATATACCAGGAATATTAGTTGTTTGTATAGATAATACAAATCTATCAAACTTGTTTGAAGCAACTGTATTCTCCTATGATAAAAATAACGGAATACTAGTATTAACAAATCTAGTGAATAGTACCGGTAATTTGAATGATAACATAACATATAATATAAATTTAAAAGGTTTAATTGGACCAAGTGGACCAACCGGAATAAGTGGTGAAACTGGTAATACTGGAAATACAGGACCTACTGGAACAACGGGTACAACAGGTTATACAGGAACTACTGGACCAACTGGAATAACAGGTGCAACTGGACCTACAGGAACTACTGGAACTACTGGAACTACTGGACTTACTGGAACTACTGGAACTACTGGACTTACTGGAACTACTGGAACTACTGGAACTACAGGAAATACTGGACTTACTGGAACTACTGGACCAACTGGACCTACTGGAAATATTGGACCAACTGGTACAGCATTATGGTCAATAAATAATAATATAGTTTACTATAATGCTGGCTCCCAAGTGGTTGTAGGAGATTCATCTAATAATAATTATACAAGTACTCCGTTTAATGTACTCGGTGGGATGTTTGTATCGCAATATATGTACTTGAATAATATTATCGAGAATGTAGCGTCATCCGGTATAACATTGAGTAACAATGTTTATACTGTTGATTTCACATCTACTTCAACGTTTTTGTTAACAGGAACAGGACCTACTGCAAATTATAGTTGTACAATAAATGGATTATCATCTTTACTTACAACAAGAACATATGTGATTACTTTGATAAATAATACTACAACAGTTTCTAGTTACTATTGCACTTCAATAAGGGTGAATACACCCCCTACTGTAACAACACCAACATTTGTATATAATGGAAGTCCATCATTCATATCATTAACGGGTGCAGTAATAACAACACAGATGATTGCAATTATATATAATGGTACATCATGGTATGCACTTACAAATATAAATTCATTTGTAACCTCATAATTTATTATTATGAATTCCTAATAACTAATATATTTTATTGTGAATAATATTTCTCATTTTTACACATTTTCGTCAGTTGAAATGCCGAAAATGTGTAGACCTTTGCAATTATAAATTGCTGAATTATTGATATATAAAAGGTAATTAATCGGTATAAAAATCGACTTAACAACATATTGATAAAATGTAGAATCTAAAATATAGAATTTAGTTATAATAATAAAAAAATATTTATATATGTTATACATAAAACGTCAATGAATGATTATTCAAATTCAATTGACAGTTCGTCCAATAGTTTAATAAGAAATAGATATAGAAATCGTCGCGATATAAATGGTCTAACTGGGGAAACTGGACCTACTGGACCTACTGGAAGTGGTGATAGATTTTTATCTATAACAATGCAAAGAATAAGTAAATCAAATTTGTTGAATGATTATGTAATACCACTTACAATTGAAAAATATTTATCATATAATAAAGGCGATAATATTATAGTAAAAAGTATTGAACTAAATGAATATAATGTATTTCAAGGATTTACAGGAGAAGTTAAAAGTTATAATGGCGATACAGGTGAAATAGTTATAAAAAATTTTAAAAATATAAGTGATTTGTTTTACAATGATTTATATAAATATAAGATTAGTTTGAATAATATAGGATATACTGGTTATACTGGTCCGACAGGTGAATCTGGTGATCGGTATATATCTATAACTAAAATATCTTTTTTAACAGCCAATTTATTATTTGATAATCTAGTTGTATTTGTCATTGAATCTGGATTATGTTATTCACCAGGGGATTTAATAGAAGTTGTTTCTTTGGAGAAAAATTCCAATGGAGAAATTCAAAGATTTATAGGACAAGTAAAAAGTTATAAAAAGTCTAATGGTAAAATTGTTGTATATAAAATTACGAATATAACACCTTCTTTTGATGATGATGAATATTTATATAAAATAAATTTAAATAATCAAGGTACAACAGGTGCCACTGGTTTACAAGGCGTTACTGGTATGATTGGAGAAGAAGGTCATACTGGACCAACTGGTCCAACTGGTTCTATTGGTATTCAAGGTATTCCAGGTTCATCTATAAATAGAGGTTCAACTGGTATAACCGGTCCGACAGGTCAAATTGGTCCAATAGGTATTCCTGGTGTATCAACGAATAGTGGTGACACTGGTGAAACTGGATATACTGGTACTACCGGAGAAACTGGGAATACGGGGGAAACTGGCGAAACTGGGCCGACTGGTCCTACTGGAAAATCAGGTAAAAATGGAATCATAGGAATTACTGGTAATATTGGTGAAACTGGTCCTACTGGTGAAACTGGTTACATGGGACCAACTGGTGAAACTGGGAATACTGGTATTATGGGCGAAACTGGTGATAGTGGTGATAATGGCGATATCGGTGAGACTGGTAACACTGGTGATATTGGTGATATCGGTAACGAAGGTGATAAAGGTAACAAAGGTGAAACCGGTCCAACTGGTATTACCGGTACATATGGTAGAAGTGGACAAATTGGCAACACTGGGGAAACCGGTCCAACTGGACCAACTGGTCCTACTGGTATAATTGGTAGTAAAGGTCCAACCGGCCCAACTGGTCCAACTGGTGTATTCGGATTTACAGGTCATACAGGAACATTCAATGGCGTATTATTAAATGATATTTTGCCAGGCGGAATATTGAATTTGGTCACTCAAAAAAATAGTGATGTAAAATATTACACAAATATTAATATTGGTTCTATTGAAAGAGGTTTTAATGAGATACATACAAAGTCAATATATGTATCAGATTCTACTGTATATTTAGGAACAAAAACATCATTTTCGGCAAATGCAAATGGTTCACTAGCATTACCTATTGGAACAACAATTGGTGGTGTAAGTTCAGGATTGATAACTATAATTGGTATATTAGATACATCGTACAATTTACCATACGATACTTCAAAAAATACTGCATATATAGTCGGTTCAGAATTGTGGGTTGCAGAAATAGATATTCCAGGTTCTCTCAATCCTTCAAATCTTCATTTTAGAAGAGATGCATCTTGGATAAATGTAGGTAAAGTAAAAGGACCTGATGGAGATACAGGACCAACTGGTATAACTGGAAATACTGGGCTGACTGGACCAACTGGTAGAACCGGTTCGACGGGTAGAACTGGACCAACTGGTATTGGATATACTGGTGATTTTGGTGAAACAGGAAACACTGGTCCAACTGGTCCTACCGGACCTACTGGTAATACTGGACCCAGTGGTAGAACTGGTCCTACTGGTTCAACTGGTTCAACCGGACCAATTGGTAGAACTGGTCCAAACGGAAGTATGGGAAATATTGGAATAACCGGAAGAACTGGAGCAATTGGTATTTCAGGACCGAGTGGATGTATTGGTGAAACTGGAAATACTGGTACTCTTGGAAATACTGGTGATATTGGTAATACTGGTGATACGGGAAATACTGGCACTGTTGGTAATACTGGTAATATTGGTAATACTGGTGATATTGGTAATACTGGTGATATTGGTAATACTGGTGCTACCGGGACAACTGGTATAACTGGTGCTACCGGGACAACGGGCAGAACTGGTGCTACCGGAGCAACTGGTAGAAGTGGAATAACTGGACCAACCGGGGACTCAGGTAATACTGGACCTACAGGTTCAACTGGTGTTACTGGACAAATTGGACCTACTGGACCAACTGGGGATATAGGAGAAACAGGTCCTACTGGACTAACTGGTGCAAGTGGAACAACTGGTGCAAGTGGAACAACTGGAACAACTGGTGCAACTGGTGCAACTGGTGCAACTGGTGCAACTGGTCTTATTGGTACAACTGGATATACCGGTCCTACTGGCGATGCTGGTTTTGCAATAAATCGCGGTGCAACTGGTTCAATTGGTCCAACAGGACCAACCGGAGTAACCGGTCAATTGGGTATTGCAATAAATACCGGTGTGACTGGATGTACTGGTATTACTGGTCCGACTGGATTAGCCGGTATTGCTACAAATACTGGTGCGACTGGTATTAGTGGGCCAACCGGACCAACTGGACCAACCGGTGAAACTGGTGAAACTGGCGAAACTGGCGAAACTGGTGAAACTGGTCCAACTGGTCCAACTGGTCCAACTGGTCCAACTGGTCCAACTGGTCCAACTGGTGCGTCTGGGGCAACCGGGGTAACTGGTTACATGGGTCAAACTGGTTCAACTGGATTCACAGGTGCAACTGGTTTAACTGGCTCAGTAGGGCCAACCGGTTCAACTGGGTCTACGGGTTCAACCGGGGGTATGGGTTCAACTGGGTCTACTGGTACAAGCGGGTCTACTGGTACAAGCGGGTCTACTGGTTCAGTGGGAAATAGAGGGACAACCGGCCCTACTGGTTATACAGGGAAAACTGGATATACCGGAGAAACTGGTGATAGTGGTCATACAGGTCGTACTGGTCATACAGGTCGCACTGGTCATACTGGTACTACTGGTTGCACTGGACCTACTGGTATAACTGGTCAAACAGGGAATACTGGTATAACTGGCGATACTGGTAGTATAGGACCAACAGGAGAAACCGGTCCTACTGGACCAACTGGATTAATTGGTTCAAAAGGGGGGGCCGGGGATATTTTTATTACAAGTACTACAACCCTAGTATCTTTATCATTAGCAGATATGTTTGATGGTTTGACATTACAGATTGGAAAAAATCTTTCATATTTGACAGGAAATATAATTTATATATCGGATAATGAAACAACGAATAAAAATTTTACAGCAGTAGTTAATAGTTACGATAAGGATACTGGTATAATTGTCTTGAATAATATTACAAAAATAAAAGGTTTTGTAAATAATGAATATTATAATTTCACATGGATTATAAATATAAATTCAATTGGACCAAGTGGATTTACGGGAGTCAGTGGTATAACTGGACCTACTGGACAAACTGGACCGACTGGTAGAACTGGACCGACTGGTAGAACTGGACAAACTGGACCTACTGGACAAACTGGACCTACCGGTAGCACAGGGTATACAGGAAAAACAGGTATAACAGGAAATAGTGGCGTTACGGGTGTAACCGGTACTACTGGTATAACTGGGTATACTGGTCGCACTGGAATTACTGGAACCACGGGTCCTACTGGACCGACTGGACCGACTGGTCCGACTGGTCCGACTGGTACTACTGGTCCTACTGGACAAACTGGTCCTAGTGGGCAGACTGGACCTACTGGACCTACTGGACAAACTGGACCTACCGGACAAACTGGGTATACTGGACATACTGGTCCTACTGGACATACTGGCCCTACTGGACATACTGGACCTACTGGATTTACTGGATTTACTGGACAAACTGGTCGCACTGGAACAAGTGGACCGACTGGACAAACTGGACCAACTGGACTAACTGGACCAACTGGACCAACTGGACCAACTGGACCAACTGGACCAACTGGACCAACTGGACCAACTGGGCCTACTGCACCAACGGGACAAACTGGTCCGACCGGACAAACTGGACAAACTGGACCAACTGGACCAACTGGACCAACTGGACCTACTGGACCTACTGGATCAACTGGACCAACCGGACCAACTGGACCAACCGGACCAACTGGACCAACCGGACCTACTGGACCAACCGGACAAACTGGTCCAACTGGCCCGACTGGGTATACAGGTTTCACAGGTATTACCGGCATTGTTGGAGTAACCGGAGTTACCGGTACAACAGGACTAACAGGACCAACTGGTGTAACAGGAAACACTGGACCCACTGGAAGAGCGGGTGATTCATTCAATACACAAACTACTACAACATCGTCTTTGTCATTAACGAGTTTGGTAGATGGTTTATCATTAACAATATCACCTCAATTATCATATATACCTGGAAATACAGTATTTGTAATAGACCGTGATACTTCAAGTAAATTCTTTGTAGCAACTGTAACCACTTATAATATAAATACAGGTGCTTTGGTATTGCAAAATATATTACAAATAAACGGATTTGTAACTGGACAAACTTATACTTATGTATGGAATGTAAATATAAAATCCATAGGAGCAACTGGGTATACTGGAATAACAGGTGTAACTGGTGTAACTGGTGTAACTGGCGTAACAGGTACAACTGGTGCAACTGGAATTGGAAATACGGGTCCTACTGGACGAACTGGTTGTACTGGTTATACTGGTTATACAGGGGCGACTGGTGTAAGTGATACAGGGCCAACTGGTCGTACTGGTCCGACTGGGCGTACTGGTCCTACCGGTATACCAGGTCTAGGAGACACAGGTGTAACAGGAATAACTGGTGTTACTGGCGTAACGGGCGTTACTGGTGTCACTGGTGCGACTGGTGTGACTGGACAAGGTTTAACTGGACCTATTGGTAGAACTGGACAGACTGGTATTACTGGTCCAACCGGTATAAGTCAAACCGGACCAACTGGGGTCACTGGTGTAACCGGTAGTGTAGGTGCGAATGCCGTTATTGATGCAAACACTTTCAGTATTTTTTCGAATTTTGGAACTTCGTTGAGCGATATTGGAAAGAGTTGGACTGCAAAAATTACAGATACTACCAGAAGTTGGAGGGATTTAGCTATATCATCAACCGGTCAATATCAACTTGCATGTGTCGCAGATTCTACTGGTAATATATATTCATCAAATGATTATGGAAATACTTGGACAGTAAATAGTGCCGCAGGAAATCGTTCTTGGTATAGTATAGCAATGTCAGCAACTGGACAGTATCAAACTGCCGGTTCAGATGGTGGATTAATCTATGTATCAAGTGATTATGGAAGTACTTGGATAGGAAAAGATGCAAGTCGAAGTTGGCTAGGAGTATCCATATCAGCAACTGGTCAATATCAAACTACGGTAGATTTTAATCCTGGTTATATTTACACATCAAGTAATTATGGAAATACTTGGGTAGCAAGAAATACTTCTGTTAGTTATAGATACTGGCAGCGTATATCCATGTCAGCAACAGGACAATACCAAATTGCACTAATAGACGGTAGACCTCTTTACTTGTATTCATCAAGTGATTATGGAGTGACATGGGCTCAAAATACGGCAGCAGGAAGTCGAGATTGGAAATCGGTATCAATGTCAGCAACAGGTCAATACCAAACTGCATGTCATTATGTGGGTTATATATACACATCGAATGACTTTGGTGTTAGTTGGAATCCAAAAGATGCAAGTCGTAATTGGCGATGTGTATCCATGTCAGCAACTGGACAATACCAAATTGCCAGTGTATATGCAGAATATGCATATGTATCAATTGATTTTGGAAATACTTGGAATCAAACGACGCATACAAATGCACAACAACGTATATTCATATCAGCAAATGGACAATATGCAATTTCTTGCAATGATGTTCCGGGTTACATCTATACCAGTAATATAGCAATTCCGTCCGGATCAATTGACCAATATTCCTATTCATTGGGCAAATTGAATAATAATGCACCAAGTGCTACTAATTCCTACACATTCAATTTAGACAATGGCTCAACATTTTTCTTAACAGGTACGGCACCCACTGCAAATTATTCTGCAAATTTCACCATATCAGTATTAAATACATCCAGGTCATATTTAATCACATTAATCAATACTACATCATCAAGAGCAAGTTACTATTGTAATTCAGTTTCAATCAATGGCACCTCGGTATCAGCTTCTAATATATTATGGACAGTTCCAATTGCAAGTATATCGTTGACAGGTGCCGCAAAAACAAATCAAGAATTTATATTATATTACAATACAACAGCATCTGCATGGTATGTTACTATAAATATCAAGAAATTCTAATAATTCTATTTCGAACGTTGAAATAAAAATCGAAAAATATAAACGAAACTACGTAAAAACGCAAAATTGTATATTCGACAGTAGAGAATATACAATTTAGTTATAGTGATAGAATAAAAATATTTATATATGTTATACCTACAACGTCAATGAATGGCTATTCTAATTCAACTGACGGGTCGTCTAATAGTTTAATTAAAAAAAATAGACGTGATATAACAGGTCCAATTGGACCAGTTGGACCAACTGGATATAGTGATAGATATATGTCTATAACACAACTATTAATAACTAATGAAAGTTTGATATACGATTATTTGTTAATAGTAACTATTGACAAATATTTATCGTATATTCCAGGAGATAATATTATTGTGAAAAGTATTGATTTAAATGAATATAATGATTATCAAGGATTTACAGGAGAAGTTAATAGCTACGATAGTAATACTGGTAAATTGGTGATAAAAAATATTCAAAATATAACATCATTGTTTTATAATGATTTATACAACTACAAATTTAATTTGAATAATATAGGACACACAGGATGTATAGGTCCTACGGGATTTCCTGGTGATAAATACGTTAGTATAAACAGATTATCGATTTCAACATCGAATTTATATATTGATTATCAAGTTTCTATTTACATTGACCCACAATTAGCATATTTTCCAAATGATACCGTGGAAGTAATTTCGTTGGAAAAAAATACAAAAGGATATATTCAAAAATTTACAGGAGATGTAAAGAGTTATAATAAATCAACAGGTAGATTGTTTATATATAAAATTAAAGATATAACGCCTACATTTGATGATGATGAATATGTGTATAGAATAAACTTGAATAACCAGGGTAATACAGGTGATGCCGGTCCACCTGGAATTACGGGGTTAATTGGACCGCAAGGTAATATTGGTGTAATTGGTCCAAGTGGACCGCAAGGTATTCAAGGTATATCAGGTTCATTAACAAATACTGGTAATAGTGGTAGTACTGGACCTACTGGCGAAACTGGTGAGCAAGGTATTTCTGGTAACATGACAAATACAGGTGATACTGGACCGACTGGTGAAACCGGTGAAACTGGTGAAACCGGAGATACCGGTAATACTGGTAATACGGGTGACATTGGTAATACTGGGGTTACTGGTAAAACTGGACCTACTGGAATGATAGGACCAATTGGACGAATTGGATCAACCGGAGAAACTGGTGAAACTGGTGAAACTGGTGAAATTGGTCCGACTGGTAAAACGGGTGTAACTGGTGAAACTGGACCAACTGGTATAACGGGTCTTACTGGGGAAACGGGTATAACTGGACCTACTGGTTATACTGGTAAAACTGGGGAAAATGGTTCTACTGGACCTCCTGGTTCTACTGGACCAACTGGACCTACTGGAATTTTTGGAAGGACAGGTACAATTGGTAATACTGGAACTACTGGTATAACTGGACCTATTGGAGATATCGGATATATTGGTAAAACTGGGCCTATTGGAATTACTGGATATACTGGTCATACTGGTACATTTGGTGGTGTAATTTTTAATGATATTATACCAGGTGGAATTGTAAATCAAGTAACGCAATTAAATGGAGATATAAAAAATTATACAAACATTAATATTGGGTCACATGAAAGAAGATTCAATGATGTACATGCAAGGTCATTATATCTATCAGATTCTACATTATATTTAGGAACAAACACATCATTATCTGCCAACAACGATGGTTCAGTTGCTTTACCAGTAGGAACCACATTTGGTGGTATAAATTCAGCATTAATTTCATTAACGGGTAAAGTAGATAATTCTTATAATTTACCATACAATGCGTCAAAACATGATGGTTATATGGTTGGTGTAGATTTATGGGTTGCACAAATAGATAATCCAGGTTCACTTGACCCAACAAAAATAGAATATAGAGTGGATGCATCATGGATTAATGTTGGTAGAATAAAAGGAGACGTTGGGCAAAGAGGTGTAACTGGTATAACTGGTATTACTGGTGCAACTGGGTACATTGGGAACACTGGTATAACTGGGGTTACTGGTCCAGACGGAACTGGCTATACAGGCCCTTCTGGAAACACAGGAAATACTGGAAACACTGGTAATAATGGACCAACCGGTCCAACTGGGTACACTGGAAAAACTGGTAGAATTGGAAATACTGGTATGACTGGTGTAACTGGACGAAGCGGGCCTACTGGACCGACTGGTAGAACTGGACCGACTGGTTCGACTGGTCCTACTGGTATTATAGGACCTACCGGAGATATAGGTCAAACTGGTAATACAGGAGAAACTGGTCCTACTGGTAAATTTGGAGCAATTGGCGAAACGGGTGTAATTGGTGAAACTGGTTTTACTGGTGTAACTGGATATATAGGTAGAACTGGCATAATTGGTACAACTGGGTTTACGGGTAGAACTGGACCAACTGGTAGAACTGGACCGACTGGTAGAACTGGACCGACTGGTAGAACTGGACCGACTGGTAGAACTGGACCGACTGGTAGAACTGGACCGACCGGCGAAACGGGTCCTACTGGTGCTACTGGAAATACTGGTTTCAGTGGATATAGTGGTCAAACTGGAATGATTGGAGAAACTGGTAATACAGGAGAAACTGGTAATACTGGTATTTTAGGAAATACTGGTATTACAGGGTCTATTGGAAACAGTGGGATAAGTGGTCCTACTGGCTCAACTGGAAATACTGGTTGCAATGGATATACTGGCCCTACTGGCGTACCAGGTTCTGCTACAAATACAGGAGCGACCGGTGCAATCGGTTATATTGGCATAACTGGTATAACAGGTTCGCATGGGGTTGCTGCAAACACAGGTGCAACTGGAAATACTGGTATAAAAGGTCCAACTGGCCCTCCTGGTTTTGCATCAAATACTGGTGCAACTGGTCCAACTGGTCCAACTGGGCCAACTGGTCCAACTGGGTCAACTGGTCCAACTGGGTCAACTGGTCCAACTGGGTCAACTGGTCCAACTGGGTCGACTGGGTCAACTGGGTCAACTGGTAGACCAGGTAAAACAGGTCCTACTGGGCCAACTGGTTCTACTGGAAATACTGGTAGAAGTGGCCCTAGTGGTTCAATTGGTAATACTGGTCAAACAGGTAATACTGGTTATAATGGGTATACTGGAAGAACCGGTACTACTGGACAAACTGGTAAAACTGGGAACACTGGGGAAACTGGGGAAACTGGGGAAACTGGGGAAACTGGTAGAACCGGTTTAATTGGTCCTACTGGTTCTATTGGATGTACTGGTGCAAGTGGTCCGACTGGGTCGATTAGTTCAACTGGACCTTCTGGAACAAGTGGGTCGACTGGTGGTACTGGTAGAACCGGTGACACTGGTTCTTCCGGTGCGACTGGCGAAACTGGTCCAACTGGCGAAACTGGTCCTACTGGTTATTTTGGTGATTATGGTAGAACAGGTCCTATCGGAAACACTGGCCCAACTGGGCCTATTGGTTTAAAAGGTAATTCTAATGATATATTTAATACAGAGACAACTGATATTATAGCATTATCATTAACAGATTTAGTAGATAATCTAACATTACCAGTTGAACGTGAACTATCATATTTGAAAGGAAATGAAGTTTTTATATCATCAAAAGAAACATTAACCAAAAATTTTACAGCAATAGTAAAAAGTTATGACATACAAAGTGGAATATTAGTGTTGAATAATATTACAAAAATAAATGGTTTTTCTGAGACTGAATATAATATTAATATTTGGGTTGTAAATATAAATACAATTGGTCCAACAGGAAATACTGGGTCGACTGGGTATACTGGTTTGACTGGTAGAACCGGAATAACAGGTACAACAGGTAGAACCGGAACAACTGGCACAACTGGCACAACTGGTACAACTGGAAGAACTGGAACAACCGGACCAACAGGATATACAGGTTACACCGGAAATACTGGTATAACGGGGGTAACTGGAAATACTGGGGTTACTGGACCTACTGGACAAACAGGTGCTACTGGTGTAACTGGTGTGACCGGTGCTACTGGTGTAACCGGTGTAACTGGTGTAACCGGTGTAACTGGTGTAACCGGTGTAACTGGTGTAACTGGTGTAACTGGACCTAGTGGACAAACTGGAATTACAGGAGTAACAGGAGTAACAGGTGTAACCGGAGTAACTGGTGTAACTGGTGTAACTGGTGTAACAGGAGTAACTGGTGTAACCGGTGTAACAGGAGTAACCGGTACAACAGGAGTAACCGGTGTAACAGGAGTAACAGGTGTAACCGGTGTAACAGGTGTAACAGGAGTAACAGGTGTAACAGGAGTAACCGGTGTAACCGGTGTAACCGGTGTAACAGGAGTAACAGGAGTAACTGGTGTAACCGGTGTAACCGGCGTAACTGGTGTAACCGGTGTAACCGGTGTAACAGGAGTAACAGGAGTAACAGGAGTAACTGGTGTAACCGGTGTAACAGGAGTAACCGGTGTAACAGGAGTAACCGGTGTAACAGGAGTAACCGGTGTAAGAGGAGTAACCGGTGTAACCGGTGTAACAGGGGTAACTGGACCAACTGGTTACACCGGAATTACTGGACCAACTGGTATAATAGGTGTAACTGGTGTAACTGGAACTACTGGACCAACTGGAATTACTGGAACTACTGGACCTACCGGACGAGCAGGTGATTCATTTAATACACAGACTACAACAAGTATATCTTTATCATTAGCGAGTTTGATAGATGGTTTATCATTAACAATATCACCTCAATTGTCATATATAACCGGAAACACTGTGTTTGTAATTGACCAGAATACGGTTACTAAATATTTCATAGCAACAGTAACAAGTTATAATAATACCACTGGTGCATTGGTATTGAAAAATATTGTGCAAGCAAATGGATTTATAAATAATGAGAGTTATAATTATATATGGAATGTAAATATAAATTCTGTTGGCCCAACAGGATACACCGGATGTACTGGTGCAACCGGGGTTATTGGAGTAACCGGGGTTATTGGTGTAACCGGTGCAACGGGAGCATTTGTAACTGGACCAACCGGTGTAACTGGTGTAACTGGTTCAACCGGACCAACCGGTCTTACTGGTTTTGGAAATACTGGTCCAACTGGTATGACTGGATTGACAGGAACAACGGGACCGACTGGTCCAACTGGATTGGGTTATACCGGAAATACCGGTACAACTGGATATACTGGACAAACCGGGTATACCGGATATACTGGAATACTCGGACCAACAGGAATCAGTGTAACAGGAACAACAGGTCTAATGGGAGTAACTGGTATAACAGGACCAACTGGTGGTGCAACTGGATTTACAGGGGTAACTGGACCAACTGGTGTAACAGGACCTACCGGTACTATTGCGTCGTTTGACCAAAATACGATGAGCATTTTTTCTACCATGGGAACTTCATTAACGTATGTTGGTAGTAATTGGGTAGCAAGAACGGCAGCTGGAACCAGAAGTTGGTACAGTATTGCTTTATCATCGAATGCAAAATACCAAACTGCTGTGGTAAATACTGGATATATTTATACATCAAGTGATTATGGAAATACATGGACTCAAACTGGAATTAGTAATAGTTGGTATAGCGTATCAATGTCATCAACTGGTCAATATCAAACAGTTGCTGGATATACCGCAAACCTGTACGTTTCTACGAATTATGGTGCAAGTTGGAATTTAAATGATTCTGTTAGAAATTGGATGTCAGTTGCAGTATCATCAACTGGACAATATCAAATTGCGTATTCGCGTTCTGATAAATTATATATTTCAAAAGATTATGGTAGTACATGGAGCGGTAGCATAAGTTCTGGCGGTATTCCTGGAAAGGTAGCAATATCATCAACTGGACAATATCAAACTATTGTATCCAGTGATAATAGTAAATTTATAAATGTATCAACTAATTATGGAAGTACTTGGTTTCAAAATGCGAGCGGTCAACTTTGGTCGTCAGTTGCAATATCATCAACTGGGCAATATCAAACATCTATTGTATCTGGTGGACAAATTTATATATCAAATAATTATGGAAGTACATGGAATCCGGTAGCGAGTGCTCAATATTGGTATGGTTTATCTATGTCATCAACTGGACAATATCAGGTAGCATGTACAAGCATAAGTCCTTATATTGTAAATCTATCAGTTGATTATGGAAATACATGGGCAATACTACCAATTAGTTCATCAATAAATTCTGGTTTATATTGTATATCTATATCGTCAAGTGGACACTATATTACAAGTGGTCAAGGAAGTAGTGGTTACCTGTATAGTAATACAGCACTTCCGGCTGGAACTGTTGACCAATATTCATATTCATTGGGGAAATTAAATAATTCCGAAAATCCATTACTTGGGGTTGGAACTACATGGACATCTATATCTTCTTTAACAATACCTAATACTGGTTGGGGGGGCTCGGCAATATCTGACCCATCATCAAATGGTAATATATATGCGATTACAACAACGGCAAGTGCCGGTTATCCGTTATCTTCAATCGATGGTGGAAAAACATGGAGTATTATTACTTCTTATTTCCAAAATAATTTTATTTATTATAATGCAGTAATATCTTCGAATGGTCAATATCAAGGTATATATGGAACTCCGTATGGATTACATGTATCAAATAATTACGGGTCTACATTTAGTTATACACTTTCTACTCCCAAAAATAGAATTTCAATGTCTTTGGATGGAAAATATTGGTTTACTAATTATAGTAATAGTAATTATGTGTCAACCGACTATGGTGTAAATTGGAATACAGTAACTATCAATAGATCACTTAATTATGCAACTAATGCTATGTCTGGCAATGGACAATATATTATATCAAGTGTAGAAGCTGATAATAATTCCCAGAATGATAAATTTTCAAATATATCAAGTGATTATGGGTCAACTTGGACGACTTCAACTGTTTTTTGGGGACCAGTACAAGCAGCATTATCATATACAGGACAATATCAAACATATTCTGGAAAAATTAATTTTTATGACAAAACATATTTAAATGTATCAAGTAATTATGGCGCAAGTTGGACTAGAAATCAAGATATGTCTGGAATTTCGTATTTATCAATGACATCTAGTGGTCAATATCAAACTGCCTATGTATACGGTGGGTATATATATAAGTCAACTAATTATGGAGTTTCGTGGAGTTCATCTGATATAACTACTGGCGGTAGTTCACAGACCACAAAAACATGGACTGGTCTAGCAACTTCACCGAGTGGTTTGAATCAAATTATAATGCATGTTGGAGGGAATGCATATTATAGTACGAGTACTGTTGCAAATGCATACACCTTCAACCTGGACAATGGCTCTACATTTTTCTTAACAGGTATTGTTCCCACTGCAAATTATACAGCAAATTTCACCATATCAGTATTGAATACTTCCAGAACTTATCTCATAATGTTAATCAATAATACTTCATCCGCAGCAACTTATTATTGTACTTCGATTACACTCAATGGGTCCTCAGTATCAACCATATACAATGTTTCTCCAACATTGACCAGTGCAGTAGTAACCTGTCAAGAAATTTCATTATTTTATAATTCAACTTCATCAGCATGGCAGGCGGATTCACTCGTCAAGAATTATCAAGCAGCATAGATGTTTTTCCCGAAGGGGTGTAATAAATATATACAATTTAGTTATAACTATAGTTATAGTTATAATAACAACAATAAAAATAATAAAAATATTTATATATGTTATACATATAACGTCGATGGAACATATTTCAAGTTCAACTTGCGATACGTCAAATAGACCCAGAAATAGACGTGATATAATAGGACCAATTGGTCCGACTGGACCTACTGGATATAGCGAAAAATATTCATGTATAATCACCCAACGAATAAGTAAATTAAATCTATTGAATGATGATTTGTTACTTCTTACAGTTGAGAGATATGTATCATACAATGAAGGAGATTATGTTATCGTAAAAAGTACTGAATTGAATCCTTATAATGAATACCAATATTTTGAAGCAGAAATCAAAATTTATGATAGCTATACCGGCGAGCTGGTTTTGAAAAATATTCATAATGTAAGTAAATTATTTTATAATGATTTATACAAATACAAAATTAGCGTAAATAATGTAGGAAGTACTGGTTATACCGGTCCTACTGGATTTCGTGGTTATAAATATATTAGTATAAATAAATTATCGATTTTAGCGTCTAATTTTAATTATGATTATCAAGTTATAATATTTATTGATCCAGAATTAGCTTATTTACCAACTGATAGAGTAGAAGTAGTTTCTTTGGATATAAATTCCAGTGGAGATATTCAAAAATTTGTAGGAGAAGTGAAAAGTTATAATAATTCAACAGGTAGAATGGTTATATACAGAATTAAAAATATTACACCTTCTTTTGACGACGATGAATATACATATAGAATTAATATTAATAATCAAGGAATTACTGGTCCATCTGGTTTACAAGGAATTACTGGTCCTACCGGTGGAAAAGGTATTACTGGAATTACAGGCGATACTGGTCCACAAGGTATTACTGGTATTTCGGGAGAAATAACAAATACAGGTGCAACCGGTTTCACAGGTGCAACTGGTGTAATGGGTCCACAAGGTATTACAGGTGAATCTAGTGAGACTGGTGCAACCGGTTATACTGGTGAAACTGGAAATACTGGTGATACTGGAAATACTGGTGAATCTGGTAATACTGGTGAAACTGGTCCTACTGGACCTACTGGACCTACTGGTCCTACTGGACCTACTGGTCCTACTGGACCTACTGGTTCTTTTGGTCAACAAGGAAATACCGGTGAAAGTGGGAACACTGGTGACCTAGGTAATACTGGCAATAGTGGTAATACCGGTCCTAGTGGACCCACTGGACCCACTGGACCTACTGGTGATGATGGAAATACTGGTGAAACTGGTCCCACAGGACCTACCGGAGATATTGGTTCCACTGGACCTAATGGTGAACCAGGAAGTATTGGACCCACTGGTATAACTGGTTCAGCTGGACGCGTTGGTAGAACTGGTGCAACTGGTGCAACTGGTGCAACTGGATATACTGGACCGACTGGTTATACTGGACGTATTGGAATAACTGGTCATACGGGAACATTTGGTGGGCTTATATTGTCAGATATTATACCAGGTGGACCGGTGTTTCCAGTAATTCAAAATAATGGTGATACAAAATATTATACAACTATTAATTTGGGTTCTGAAGCAAGAGGATTTAACGAAATACATGCGCGTTCAGTGTATGTTTCAGATTCAACTATATTTTTGGGAACACGGAGTTCAATATCTGCAACTGCAAATGGTTCGGTTGCTTTACCCACAGGAACTACTGTGGGTGGTGTAACTTCTAGTTCAATTACAATTAATGGCGTAATAGATTCATGTTATAATTTACCATATAATGCTTCAAAAAATACTGGATATTTAATTGGATTGGATTTGTGGGTTGCTAAAATGGATAACCCAGGGTCACTTGACCCAAATGATGTAGAATATAGACCGGATGCTTTATGGGTAAATATTGGTAGTATTAAGGGTCCTATTGGAGAACGAGGACTAACTGGTTATATAGGAACCGAAGGTTCATTTGGCCCTCGTGGTATAACTGGACTTACAGGTGAAATTGGACCAATGGGTACATGTTCTATTGGTGATTTAGGAGAAACCGGTCCTACTGGTGAAACTGGTGTTCGTGGTGATAATGGTGACAACGGAATTATTGGAAGAAGTGGACCTACTGGAAGAAGTGGACCTACTGGACCTACTGGACCTACTGGACCTACTGGACCTACCGGAAGAACTGGACCTACTGGACCTACTGGACATACTGGACATACTGGACCTACTGGACCTACCGGAAGCAGAGGAAGAAGTGGACCAATTGGGGAAACTGGTGAAACTGGGGAAACTGGGGAAACTGGACCTACTGGTGCAACTGGACCTACTGGTGCACCTGGACCTACTGGTAGAACTGGACCGACTGGTAGAACTGGTGAAACAGGCGAAACTGGTTATAGTGGAAGAAGTGGTCGAACTGGTCAGACTGGACAAACTGGTCAGACTGGTCAGACTGGTCAGACTGGTCCGACTGGTTATACGGGAAGAACTGGTACAATTGGTAATATAGGAATTACCGGACAAACAGGTAACACTGGTGAAACGGGGTCTACTGGTTCAACTGGTTTTACTGGAACAACTGGATACACTGGTTATACAGGATATACAGGGACAACTGGACCTACTGGTTCGACTGGAATTACTGGATATACTGGGTCTACTGGGTGTACTGGGTGTACTGGGTCTACTGGACCTACGGGACCTACTGGACTTCCTGGATTATCTACAAACACAGGTGCTACTGGTTCAACTGGTCCGACTGGTAGTACCGGGGCACCAGGACCTCCTGGTATGTCTGTTAATACAGGTGCAACTGGATATACTGGGTTTGTAGGCAATACTGGGTCTATCGGTATTTCATCTGAAACAGGTGCAAGTGGACCGACTGGTCCAACTTGCTCAACTGGAACTACTGGAATGACTGGACCGACTGGAACGATTGGTAAGAGTGGCACAACTGGAACGACTGGTCCGAGTGGCACGACTGGAACGAGTGGAACGAGTGGCCACACTGGAAAAACTGGTACTATTGGAAATAGTGGACCGACTGGTTCAACTGGACCGACTGGTATTCTTGGTATTACTGGAAAAACCGGCCCTACCGGTTCAACTGGGTCGACCGGTAAAAGTGGTAGTACCGGAAGTACAGGTACAACAGGATATACTGGTTCGACTGGTTCGACTGGTTCGACTGGTTCGACTGGTTCGACTGGTCCTACTGGTGCGACTGGGCCTACTGGTGCCACTGGCAATATTGGTCCTACTGGACCGACCGGTCCTACTGGCAGAACAGGTCCAACTGGTAGAACTGGTCCTACTGGAACTACTGGTCCTACTGGAACTACTGGTCCTACTGGTAGTATAGGAATAACTGGTAATAATGGTGCTACTGGGTATACTGGTAATACCGGTGCAACTGGTTATATGGGTATAATTGGTTATCCAGGTACACTAGGTCCAAAAGGTCAACATGGAGATGTTTACAATACGGAAACAACTAATTATATATCGTTATCATTAAATGAACTTGCAAATGAATTGACATTGCAAGTTTCGCCATCCCTTTCATATTTTTATGGAATTACAGTATTTATATCCGATAATGAAACTACCCTGTTAAATTTTACGGCGATTGTTAAAAGTTATGATAATACAACTGGTGTATTGGTTTTGAAAAATATTACAAATATAAATGGTTTTAATCAAGAAGAATATTATAATTATATATGGGTTGTAAATATAAATTCAATAGGACCAACAGGATTTACCGGAGTTACCGGAGTAACTGGTGTAACCGGGGTTACTGGTCCTACTGGATACACTGGTCGTACTGGACGTACTGGTGTAACCGGACCAACCGGTTATACTGGTGATTATGGTTCTACTGGACAAACTGGTAATTCTGGTGTTACCGGAATTACAGGAGAAACTGGTTACACTGGTTATACAGGTCAAATCGGTGTTACAGGTGTTACCGGAACAACCGGAACTACTGGACATACTGGACCTACTGGACATACTGGACCTACTGGACCTACTGGACCTACTGGACAAACTGGACCTACTGGACAAACTGGACAAACTGGACATACGGGACCGAGTGGGCTGACCGGTTTTACTGGGCCAAGTGGACCTACTGGGCCGAGTGGACCTACTGGGCCGAGTGGACCTACTGGGCCGAGTGGACCTACTGGACCGACTGGTCCAACTGGACTTACTGGACCGACTGGACTTACTGGACCTACTGGACCTACTGGACCTACTGGACTTACTGGACTTACTGGAACTACTGGAACTACTGGAACTACTGGAACTACTGGAACTACTGGACCGAGTGGGCAGACTGGACAAACTGGAACGAGTGGGTTGACGGGACAAACTGGACCGACTGGACCGACTGGACAAACTGGACCTACTGGACCTACTGGACCTAGTGGAACTACCGGACCTACCGGACCTACCGGACCAAGTGGCATTACCGGAATGACTGGACAAACCGGAGCTACCGGTCCTACCGGTCCTACCGGACCTACCGGAGTTACTGGATGTATAGGAACTATTGGACAAACCGGTACAACTGGGCCTACCGGAAGAACTGGTCCCACAGGACCTACTGGAATAACTGGAATAACTGGAACTACTGGAACTGCATCGAATTCATTTAATACACAGACTACTACATCTGTATCTTTATCGTTAGCGAATTTAATAGATGGTTTATTGTTATCAATATCACCTCAATTATCATACACACAAGGAAATACTGTATTTGTAATCGACCGCGCTACATCCAGTAAATATTTCATAGCAACAGTAACAAGTTATAATATAGATACTGGTATATTGATATTGCAAAATATATTACAAATAAACGGTTTTGTAAGTGGACAAAATTACAATTATATATGGAATGTAAATATAAATTCAATTGGTCCTACTGGATTTACTGGGAGAACTGGCCCTACCGGAACAACCGGTAAAACTGGTCCTACTGGTATAACAGGCGTTACTGGTGTCAGTGTAACAGGTTCTACTGGGGTTACTGGGGTTACTGGGGTTACTGGGGTTACTGGGGTTACTGGCGTTGGCGTTACTGGTGTAACTGGCGTTACTGGTGTAACTGGTGTTACCGGAGTTACCGGAGTTACTGGTGTTGGTGGCACTGGTAGAACGGGTAATACTGGTGTCACAGGAGTAACTGGTGTAACTGGACAAACTGGTCCAACGGGTCCTACTGGTATGACACAAACCGGTCCAACTGGGCCTACCGGAATAACTGGTATAACAGGTCCTACTGGAATTGCAAGTTCGACCGGTCCCACAGGTATTATTGGCCCTCCTGGTATTCCTGGGGAGGCAGGTTCACTTGACCCAAATTCGTTTTCTATTTTTACAAATTATGGAACTTCATTAGATAATTTTGGAACGAACTGGGCTAAGAGAGATAGTGCCAGAAGTTGGAAAGGGGTATCGATGTCATCAACTGGACAATATCAAAGTGCGATAGTAGTTCAAGATAAAATTTATGTATCTACTGATTATGGAGATAATTGGACCGGTGTAGATAGTTCTAGAAATTGGATTAGCATTTCAGTATCTTCAACTGGACAACTTCAAACTGCATTAGTAAGTGGAGGTAATTTGTATGTATCTACTAATTATGGAAATACTTGGATAGCCCGAACTGGAATACCGAATGATGTTACAAAATATTGGCAGTCTGTATCATTATCTGCTACTGGACAATATCAAACAGCTGTTACGAATTATCAAATATTTGTATCAAGTGATTACGCTACTACGTGGACAAATAAATCGCCTGCTGGTTTGTATTGGTCATCAGTATCATTATCTGCTACTGGACAATATCAAAGTGTGGTTCCGGACACTGGAAATATATATATATCCAATGATTATGGCAATACTTGGAACACAAAAGGTAATAATATAGTATGGTCATCGGTTTCTGTATCTGCTACTGGACAATATCAAACTGCATCATCAGGTAATGGAATATATATATCAAATGATTATGGAAATACTTGGGTAACTAAAATGTCTGATGCAAGTCGAAATTGGGGATATGTAGCTTTATCTGCAACTGGACAATATCAAGTAGCACTTGTACATCGTACTACTTCATATGTCTCAGTTGATTTTGGAAATACTTGGACTCCTATGACTTTAACTGGAAATCCTAGTAATAATTGGGGAGGATTGGCAATATCGTCGTCTGGACAATATATAACAGCAATAGATTCTGTCTCTAATGGCACAATATATGTGAGTGTAGCAATTCCTGCTGGAACAGTCGACCAATATTCTTATTCATTGGGGAAATTGAATAATGTGGATGGTTATAATATGTTGAATAATTTTGCAAATACATGGGTTTTAACAGCAAACACAAAAATTATTGGTACTGGTGGTGTTATTAGTGGTACGTTCGTGAAAATATCGAGGAACGATGGTAAGTATCAACTTATAGGTAATAATATTAACAGTTATACTGGTGGCTATTCTAATGATTTTGGTGAGTCGATTTATATCGGGAATAGCTACAATTTGCCTGGTTTTTCAGGTAGTCAATTCGGTGGAGCCACTTTGTCTCCGAATGGTCAATATCAATTTATTTATGCATATGGAAGCACAGGCATATATAAATCCATTAATTATGGAGGTAGTTGGAGTGCGACTAATTATAGTGCTCCTAATTATAATTGGAAAGGAGCAGCAATGTCAGATAATACACAATATCATACTGCTATAACACCTTCAACTATTTATGTATCCAGTGATACTGCAAATACTTTTGTTTCAAAAACAAATGTTGGGAATAATTTCAAGTCAGTTGAAATATCATCCACAGGTCAATATCAAACCGTTATTGGAACTTATATTTACGTATCCAGTGATTATGGAAATACTTTTATTTCAAAAACAAATGTTGGAAGTTTTAGCTCACTTGCAATGTCATCTTCGGGTCAATACCAAACATGTATTGCTTATTATGGTAGTATTGCTGTATCTAATGATTATGGAAATAATTGGGTTATAAATACATCTGCTGGAAATCTTGGTTGGTATACAGTTGCAATGACAGCCAATGGTAGATATCAAATATTGATGATGTTATCCACAAGTTATTGTTATGTATCAAGTGATTTTGGAAATACTTGGGTTCAGAATTTTGGTCCTGGATATAAAAATTGGTATGGTGTAGCATTATCATTCGATGGTACGTTTATGGTGGGTTTAGATGATAACAGTAAGATTAATAAAAGTATTTCAACACTTTTATTTGCTCCATTCACATTCAACCTAGACACAGGTACAACATTCTTCTTAACAGGACTCGCGCCTACTGCAAACTATTCAATAAACTTTACCATATCATCTTTGAATACTGCCAATACTTATCTCATAACAGTAATCAACAAAACTTCGTCAGTTGCTAGTTATTATTGCAATGCCGTTAAAATCAATGGAACAGCAGTAGCAAGTACGCGTTTTTTATACACTGTTCGTCCTAGTGTTATAACATCAAGTAATGCATTAACCGACGCAGTTCAAACAAACCAAGAATTTATCATGTTTTACAATACTACTGCTGCGGCGTGGTACGTTCTTACCAATATCAAGATTTTCAAAGCGGGATAAACGAAGTAACAGTATAAAAAGTATATTTCTTTGAAAATATAATAAAGATTTTCAAAAGTATACAATAATGAAGTGGTATTTCTTTTATACTCCAAATTATCATTTTTACAAAAACCACATTGAAACACGTTTGAATACTAGTAAATTTGATGTAGAACCAATTGTAGTAAACAATCTTACATTATCAAATGTAGGACATCATTTTTTAAATAATACGATCAAAATTCAATTAGTCATCGATTGTATCAAAAAAAATATGGGCAATAGCATTATTTTTTCAGATGCAACAATATACATAAACGATAAAGTAGAAGAATTCTACAATTACATCATTTCAAAACAAAATATGGATATAGACATATATTTTGCAGAAGAACATACCAATATCAATATTGGATTCATCCTATTGAAATGCAATGAAACTACTTTGTCATTCTGGGAACAAATACTAAATATCATGAATAAAAAAATACACAATAATATACCAACGCATGATCAATGTGATACTATTGAATATATAAAAAACAATGATAAATGCAAAATATCATCTTTTGAACGAGAATATATATGGTGTTCAGATTACATTTATTCACCTATCAAAGAATCTTTTTTTATATTTAAAATTACAGTTGATTTACATAGTGATATAACCAGATATAACCAACGATTAAATATATTGTATAATTTGAATTTCATATCGCAGGATGAATATAATAAAAACTTAGAATAAACAACAAAAACAATAAAATATAAAAATATAAATATATACAAAATATATATTTATACGAATGGTTTCTTCAAAAATAAACAAAGATATTAATTTTGTTGAAACAAAGACAATAGACCCAGAAGATAATGGTTATCATTCCAGTTTATACGAAATGTACATACACGATAAACCTATTACAATCGCTCTTGGGAAACAAAAATACACGTTTTCTTCTAAACATGTTCTCTATTATCCCATTTATTTAGTAGTTAATCAAAAGATAAAAGCGCAAATCGGTGTTTATGAAATCCAATCAAGTCGCTCATTAAATGTTTTAGATGAAGATGGAGATATCGATTTAACGAAATTTGGAGAGCCGTTATTATATAGTTTTGTCAATTCAAAATTCATTGAAAAGGTTCTTTCGATTCCCGTTGGTATGGATAAAAAAGAAAAAGTAGAAAAAAAAGAAAAAATAAATGAAATCGTCGAAATAGATGAAATCGATGTGGATGAAAACGATGTGATGAAATTGAAAATACCAGAAAGTGAAATGTCAAAAGAATTGGAAAAAACTGTCAAAATTTCCAAAGATGGTATTTTCGAAATCGATAAAAATATGAAACAACCTATTTCATTGAAAGAGGAAACCGAAGAAGATTCCAATAAAAATAAATTGGAGTTCAAAAAATCCATCGCCAATAAATGGATTGAGAATTTTTTTAAAAATCACCATTATAATATTGTTACTAATGATGGAGAGGGAGATTGTTTTTTCTATGTAATCCGTGATGCATTTAGACAAATCGGATACAATACAACTGTTCCTAAATTAAGGGCAGCATTAGCAAAAGAGTTGACTGACGATGTTTATCAAGAGCATCGAAATTTATATTTAGGATTTCAAAATGAAATCCGCGAACATGATAATGATATTGCTGAAATAAAAAAAACAAATGCGGAATATAAAAAACGTATGAAAAAATTAGAAGATAAAAATGATGAAGAACGGTTAATCAAAGAAACGAATAAATTAGCAGATGAATATAAAAAAGTGTTGAAAAAAAAAAAAGAAACACTTAAATTACAAGAAGAGTATGTAGGTTATATGAAAGATATTGATAGCATAGATGCATTTCGTGTATACATACAAACATCCAATTTCTGGGCAGATGCATGGGCAATTTCCACTTTGGAAAGATTGCTAAATGTAAAATTCATAATCTTTTCAGAAGAATCTTTCAAAAGCGGGGATTTTGACGGAGTTTTGAATTGTGGTGATTTTAATAAGAATTTAGAAGAATTGGGAACCTTCTCTCCAAACTATTATATTATGACCGTATACGGCAATAACCATTATGAATTGTTGTCATATTATCACAAACGTATTTTGAATTTCAATGAAATACCCTACGATGTGAAAGTTTTGGCGGTGAATAAATGTTTAGAGAAAAATGCGGGTCAATATTATTTGATCCAAGATTTCCGAAATTTCAAAAGTAAATTAGGCATGGACCCTGATTTAGGAAAAAAGTTAGACGAAGAAGATGAAGATAGTGATTTATATGATTCAAAAGTAATTTTTATGTTTCATTCTAAATCCGACAATTCGCCTAAACCCGGGGCCGGATCGGGAGAGAAAATACCAAAAACCAAAGTTCAAGAATATGTTACTCTTTCTGAAATAGATAATTGGCGAAAAAAATTGGACGATTCATGGGGTGGAGGAATATTTGAATTGGATAAACATAAATGGATGTCAGTAGAACATTATGTTCAAGCCGCTAAATATAAAAAAGGATTTCCCGATTTTTACTTGTTATTTTCATTAGATAGTGATAGTGAAATATCCAAAGACCCAAGTTTAGCTAAAATAGCCGGAGAGGGCGGAAAGAAAAATAACAAAACCTTGCGTCCAAAAGAAGTGAAAATCGATGCGGATTATCATTTAGGCCGTTTTGAAGAAGAACGAGAACGTGCAGTTTCTGCTAAATTTAGTCAAAATGAAGATTTGAAACAAATGTTGTTATTGACAAAAAATGCATTGTTACTGGAATTTATAAGAAGAAATCCGGCTAAAAAAGATTTAATATTGATGGGGGTTCGTCGAACAATTGTCAAATAATTGCCTAAATAATTGCCTAAACAAATATAAATCCATAGTTTTTCAAGAAATTGCGAAGTTCTGTTTTTTGAATCGGTAATATTTTGAATGACATATTTTGTAAATATTCGAAATCTGTCATTTTTACAATAAACATTTGATATTGATTCATTAATTCATCGTAATCAGTAATATATTTGGTATTTTCTAAAAGCCATTGATAAAATGAAATCGACGATGAACCGTGTTTCTTACTATTTTTTTTGAATTTTGAAAACCAATGGATAGTATCGTGTAAAGTAGTTTTATTATGGATGTTATAATCCGTTCCAGATAAAACTGTAATTTCCCTAAATTCATCCATAGACATTTCTAAATCATTCAAAATGGATTTTGTATCGTACATAATAATTGTATGATTCAATAAACTTAAATGTCTAAATACTCGTGAACATCCATAAACAAACATATCCATATCGTCGCTGATGCATCCCCATGCTTTTTTAGAATTGACTAAATAGGCGATTAATTGGTCTGCTTCATTTTCAGCGGTATAATATTGAATCCCGTAATATTCGAGGAGTTGTTTGACACATTGTATGTCATCCATTGTAACATTGATACATTGTTTTTTCATATTTTCTATTTGTTTTTGTAATTTAGCAATTTCTTCGTTGTCGGTAGTATTTTCAAGAATATTTTGCATTTCTAAATATTTTTGTTCAGCTTCTTGTTTCTGCACTCTTCTTTGAATGAGAAGGTCTCTTTTTTCGCGGGGCGGTTTCCCATCGAAAATGAATATTGGAATAATTGAATAATGCCTAAATAAAGATATCAATAAATAAGTATTTTCAATTAGTTTGTTTTCGGCAATGAATTTGTATATATAAATACTTGTATCAATGACAATAGTTTTATGTTTAAGTTCTCGCAAATGAGTTTTACGTATAGAAGATTTTTTGCAATTGTCAAGTAAGAATCGGTTTAAATATTGAATTCCCATAAAATTTTTATGTTTATATTTGTTTATAGAATTATAGGTATTTAGCACGGAATATCAATTTTTTACAGATATATAGATGGTATTTTGATGTATATATAGTATATATCAATGAACCCTATATCAAAAAAATTGAAATTATTTCTAAATAAGTATTTCAAAAAATCAAAAAATGAGATTTCTAAAATAAGGTTCTCAACATCGACTATAAAATTTATAAAAAATATCTATGGTTCAATCATTAAATGCAATTTAGAATGTATCAACAAAGCCAATATAATAAAAGTACCATTCAATGAAACAACTTTTCCTAAATCAAATATTTTTCAAGGAATACCGTATGAAATACGAAGCAATATTGAGAACATTGAACAAATTACTAAAATATACGAATTCAAAGTAAAAAATAGAAAAGTACGTGTTTTTTCATATTTCCAGTGCAAGGTTCTCAACTTAATGAAAAAGAAATGATGAAATATGTAGAAAGAATGTTTATATGGTTATCCATTGCATACGCATACAGTCCGGTAAATTGTGCTAAAAACTTGAACGTATATTTGTATTTGACCGATTTAAAGAAGATGTTACCAACAATCGATGCAAGTCCAATTGACTGGGAACATGCAAATACCGCATTTACATATTCATGTAGAGAAGAACATATAAGTTCTCACAATGAGAACAATGACAACAAAGAAATTTCAGAAATAAACATATTTAGGGAAGAAGAATGGTTCAAGGTATTTATACATGAAACAATTCATTGTATGGGGTTGGATTTTTCACATATGGATACTGGGTTCTCAAATTCTAAAATACATTCTATATTTAATATCAATGTCGACGTGAAACTATTTGAAAGTTATACAGAATGTTTAGCCGAAATAATGAACAGTATATTTTTGTTTACTATTCTGTAATAACTAATAAGAATATTGAGAACATGGATTTTATATATGAAAAAATAGAGGAAACTATAAAAAATGAAATACTTTTTTCACTATTTCAATGTGTGAAAGTGTTGGACCATTATGGATTATCTTATAAAAATATGTACGAAAATACAAATGAAAATCGTGAACTTTGCAAAAAATACAGCGAAAAAAGCCCAATATTTGCATATTATGTTTTGAAACCAATATTATTGTTTCATATAAATGATTTTGTCGATTGGATAAACAAAAACAATAAAGGTTCTCTGTCTTTTACAAAAACAGTTGAGAACATAAACAATTATTGTATGTTTTTCGAGAACTTTCACAAAACCCCCGAATATATAGATGTTATTCAGATTGTGGAAAATGATTTTCACAAAATTCAAAAATCAAAAACCCAAGCAGATTTGAGAACAGAAATAGAAACCCTACGAATGACGGTATTTGAAATGTAATAATGTGTATTGTAGACCATTGCAACACCTTTTCTCATTTAAAACTCCCAATATTTATAAAATTGATTAGTTTATAAATTATATAACAATACGATATAATTTATAATGACTGAACTAAATGTCCACAGCAAATATATTGATAAACGAATAAATGATATTAAAAAAAGTAATAAATGGAATTCAAAATTAATCGACACTTCTCATGAAGATTTTATAAAAGATTATGCTTCAAATGTATTTACAAATTTAGTAAGAAATACATTTACTAACTCATATATTAAGCAATTTTCTTGCGGTGAATGTAATAGTCCATCAACAGAAAGGTGTCATGGAATAGGTGAAGAAAGACCATTGTTAATAAAAAGAGCATTAGAAAAGGTTTGGAGTGATACAACAAAACCTATTATTATGAAAGAAATTATAATAGCATTTTTAGAAGAACATAAATATACAAAATTCACTTTCAAGTGTCATAGTTGTCATAAAAACGAGAAAAAATTGGGTGTTTGAAATGTGAAAAGGTGTAGAATAGATATTATTTTTATTGACAAAAACTACAAAATAGAAGAAATAAAACAACCATGGAAATCTTCTGTTCCCGTATGTGTTAAATTGATAGTAACATCTAACCAAATAGTGCCACCAATTTTGGTCCATCTATTGCAAAATAACCAATCTTCAGATAGATAATGGTTATCTTCTACACCACAATCAAATAATGCATATGCATAATTATTTTCAGTGCCAGTCAAAAAATTGACATCATCTGTATATTTAGTAGAATGATATGCTAACATCATTTTTTCAACCATTTGACGTTGCATTAACATAAATCCAGTAGCAAGATGTTTGACCTGTGTCAAATTATCTTGAATCTCAATGTATTTATCAATATAATTAATGTTATAACGTAATAATGATGATTGTATCATTTCAATATCACTCATTGATTCTTTTAAAGAAGTATTATTATTTTTTTTATCTACCCATTTATTGATGATTGTTTCATCATATGAATTATCAGTTGTTAATTTTTCCCAATTGTACCGTTTGATTGGATAAGCACCTCCAATAAGCGGTTTATTTGCTATAATCAATTTTAATATAGATAGAGGATTCCAAGTAATATCATTATCAATAAAAATAATATGAGTACATTTGGGGTCATGCATCGCTTTTGCAATAAGATTATTTCTTGCTCTTGATACTAAACTATCATTTTTACAAAACTCAACTTGAATTGGAAAATTATACTGTCTAAATAAATTTAGTGTATTTATCAAAGATTGTAAATAGCTGATATAACACATTCCTCCATAACATGGAGTTAGTATATACAATTTTGGATCATTTGTAACAATATAGTTTTTTACTTTTTCTTCAAATGATTCAAAATTATCTACTTTACTAATATTGATTCCATTATTGGATGCCATTTTATAAATAAAAATACAAATTTTTATTTATATAGTTTAATTTATTTTATACTTTTTCTTTATTTTATGTATTTATTTTTCTTTTTTCTCTATTTTGTTTTTTTCTTTGTCTTTCTTTTTATTGGTTTTAGTTTTCTTTTTTGAAAATTGGTTTAAGCAGTAGTAACAAGGTCAGAAGCCTTGACGAAGTGGTGCTTCATGTACTTTTGAAGATTGAAGTAGGTAAGCTCGTCACCAGCTTTAAGCTTTAAAAGCTCAGTAAGCTTTTGGTCAGCATGGATAATACGACCGTTCTTGGCATCTTGTAGCTTGTTGGCTTGGATGTAGGCGTTGATTTCCTTACTGACAGAGGTTCTTGCCATTTCAGTTCCAACAGTCTTTCCAAGGAATTGGGCTAATTCATCACTGATACGGGTTGGTTTGACAAATCCTGATGGTTGTCTGTTACCACTCTTTCTCTTGCGGGAAGATGACTTTTGTGCAAGTTTAAGCTCACGAGCCATAACCTTTTCAAGGGTCTTGTATTCACTCTTTAGAGTAGAGATCATTGTTGTAAGTTGTTGTAATTTAGCACCAAATTCAGTCATCTTGACAGATGAAGAGTTGTCTGGAATCTCAGTTGATTCAACAACTGCTGCATCGACAACAGGGGCAACTGCAACAGGGGCAGCTTCCTTGGTGGCCTTCTTTGAAGCCTTCTTTACAGAAGCAGATTGCTCAACAACAACATTGGCAACTGGGGCAGGTGTGGATTGTTTTTCAGTCTTAGTAGCTCTTACCATTCTATCAGGTATATATACTATAATATGTTTCTTTTTTAAGTGGTTTAACGCAATAATATATTTATTGAATTAATTGGCTGGATAGAAGATGGTATTCCTAAATGTTTTCCTAAATATTTTTTATATCAATTTTATGTTTTATTTTTTTCTAATAAACCAACGATTCATATAACCACATCATATTACGTCTGGCATCCATTGAAACAATCGTCAATACTGACAGTATATGTAAAGCACCCAATTTTTGATATTCTACATCAATACCAGTATATACCATATTTTCCATAATATATAAACATACTGCTCTACAATCATCAGTTGTGGTTGTTGGTAAATTTAGAGAACTTAATGAAGTATTGATAAAGGGGTCATGTAATCTACATATTCTTCTTTTAGTTTCATGTGTCATTTGACCTCTATAATGCCAAATATCGTACAAATATCTATAATATCGTATATATTCTCTTTTTTCTAAACTAATAAACCAATTACTATCAGTATAATTACCAAGCAAATCAATTTCCATAAACAACTCTTGAATACGTATATTGATTGGTTTTTCTCTTATAGCCTGCATTCTATTATGAAGTTCCACATTTTCGTTCATTTGATGACTATTTGTTACAACGCTATTTTGATGTGTTTGATTATTTGATATAGGAATATTTGGTTCGTCTTGTTTTTCATTAAATATATGTGGAAATATTATTTTTGTTAGTTTATAAAGAGCGAATATATCATTCATTATTTTAAAATCAACTTTTTCACGATTATATGGATTTATTATTTTTCCTTTTTGTTTGAATAATGTGATTAAAGATGTAATATTGAATCCATATACAAAATTATTGTCATCTTTATAACTGTAAAATTCATCATATGGAATATCCTCTAATGGGTCTAATGTGTAAAAATCTGTCTCATTTACACATGATTTTTTGTTTTTTAATGCTTCACCCTTTAATTTCATTAGCTTCCTGATAATGTGTCCCCTGAACATTTTTTGTATAGTAATTGCATATATACTTTGTGTGAAATGGTTATGTATCCGTTCAATCAATACAGGTTTACTCCCAGATACATGTAAATTATTCTCACGCGCAATTAGTTTTAATTGAGGAATCTTAAATTTTTTGAGAACAATTGAATTATTAAAATAATTGGTATAATATATATTCATACCACTCGAATCAACAATAGGTTTCGAAAATACGTTCATAATATATATAATATTGATAAATTTTATATTGGTTAAATGTATTTATATTATATACCTGCGAACATTTTGAATAGTAACTTTATCGAATAGATATCATTATGATAAAAAAATGTCGATTAGTAACAATCGATATTTTTGCTTTTTTTATATTCATTTTGTAACTTTACGAGTTTTTCCACTCTTTCTATTATAGACATACCCGTGTTTGTTATATTAAATTAATTTATTGAAGTGTTCTAAGAATGTTTTAATCCAAATTGGATATTGTTTCATGATATAGACATCGTGACAAGTTAATACGTTGGTTGTATTTGATAGTAATTCAGGAATTTCACTTTTCCAACTATTTTTATAAAATTTATCTTGATATCCAAATGCAATTATTTTTTTGTATATTTCAATTTCTCTAAATTCACCAAAACATTGTAATTCAGTTTTTACATAATGATATTTTTCAAATTTTTTCATGTTACAAATTTTTTTAATTTTACTATATAACCATACTTGCATTGTAGCATTAATATTTGTCATCAATACATGTAAATCAGCAAATTTTGCCCTACCTAAATAAACGTAATTTTTCAAAATTTTGAAATCTTTTTTTGAGATTGGAAGAAATTTACCATCGCTGTTCTTTGGGAAAGATTTTTTTTCATGATATTCATCGCATAATTTATTTCTTAATAAATTCAATATTTTTTCAGTACTATATAATTCAATATATTGACAATAAATTTCAATAATTTCTGGTTCATTTTCAATATATGGAAAGAATTTGATTAGTTCTACTATAATTTCATTTTTTGGTAACATTATTTTATTTTTTATTTTATTCACTAAATCCATATTGGTATCATTTGGAACAAATTCATATATGATATTAATTAATTTTGTCGGTAATTGAATGATTCCATTGAACGATGTATCCGCAATATTTTTACATGAAGCCATTTTGATTATTATAGTTTACTTTATATTGTTAGTATTACAAAATGATAAAAAATATTTCAATTTTTTATAAAAAACACTGCATTTATGGTGTTTTATAATTTATATTTTGCAGAAAATTGATTTAAAGATAAACCATAATATATATTACAGTCGTATAACTTATACACATATACATTCTAAAATGACTTCAACTACTCCTCTTGTTTTATCAGTCAATGATTGGGTTCCTTCATCTGTTAAATATATGCAACCAAAGGTCAATGACCGTGGTGGAAAATCTATTAATATGGTAAGTAAACAAACAAATCGTTCATTACACATTTCAACTCCATTAATGATGACATGGGGTATTGCTGATTTTGTAGATGAAAAGGGTGAGTCTGATGGTAAATTCAGTATGTCTTTGAATTTCCCAAATAGTGAATATTCAACAAAAGTAACAAATGACTTTTTACAAAAACTAAAAGATTTTGAAAATCAAATTTTAGACGATGCAGTAACAAATAGTGAATTATGGTGGGGTGAAGAAATGTCTCGCGAAGTTGCTAAACATACATTCTTCCCATTCCTTAAATATTCTAAAAATAAGGATACTAAAAAGATTGACCTTTCAAAACCACCATCTATTCGCGCAAAGGTACCAAATTATAATGGAAAATGGGGTGTTGAAATTTATGATACACAATCCAATCTATTATTCCCTTGCGATAATCAAAATGTAACACCACTTGACTTTGTTCCAAAGCAAAGTAATGTTGCATGTGTATTACAATGCGGTGGTATTTGGATTGGTGGAAAGGGATGGGGTTTAACATGGAAACTCATTCAATGTATCGTAAAACCACGTGAAGTTGTTAGTGTTTATGGTAAGTGCCAAATCAAGTTATCTGATGAAGAACGCACTACTATTGAAAAGCAAGAATTAAAAGACGATGTTGATTTAGAATCAGAACCAGAAACTGTTTTTCAAAAGCCAGTACCAGTATCAACCGAAGTTCCAGACAGTGACAACGAAGAAGAAGATGCTGCACCAGAGCCAGAGCCGGTTGTGGAGGAACCAAAGCCAGTTGTCAAGAAGGTTGTCAAGAAGGCACCTGAACCAGAAGCCGCAGCTGTTGCAGTTGAACCAGCAGGTGAACCAGCAAAGAAGAAAATTATTAAGAAAAAAGTATAAAAGCAGACAATAAAAAAGAAAAATATAAAAACATACAGATAACAAGAAATAAAAGTATAAAAACATAATTTGAACACTATTTGAAAATTAAAAAATATTTATTGCACAAAAAATATGTTGTTGATAAAATAAAAAAATAACCGTTAACAATTGTCAATATTTTTTTCAGGGTCAGAACATGAACAATTTCTACTCGATAATGATGCAACAACTGCAACAGTTGCAACTGTCAAACAGGTACATACGCCAATACAAGTACAGAGTCCCATTATAATTATAACTATACAATTATAATAGAAAATATTTCCAAAAAATCAAACTCAAATATACGGTCTACCATATATTCCATAATATCCACCGTAATAAGGTGACCCATAGTAAGGTAATCCGTAATATGGTGCAGTATAATATGGTACACTATAATAGGGTGTACTATATAGAGATGGAATAAATGTATTATTACAGCATTTTTTGTTATTGTCAATCAAATTTGCAGTGTATATATTGTTATTTCGAATAGCAACGTCATTCAATTCAGCATATTCATTGTAAAGGCCGTTCAATCTATTATCACTTAACCATGGATACCCTCCTCTATAAAAGTTGTAATAACTCATTATACTATAACTTTCTACAAATAGTTTCGCCTAAATAATAATTTGTTACGATTAATGGTTACAATTTGTATTTTTTGATTACAATTTGTAATCTACGGTGATTTTATATTTTACACCTTTGCACATTAAAAATATACAATATATACAACATTTGGTCTCTTTTTATTCTTTTTATTTAGGTTTGTGTTTCTGTAAATTCATATAATTGTGCATTGTTTATAGTAGGGAATGTTCTATACGAAGATGCATATCCAATATATTCTTCATCTAATATTTCTTTTTTAATAAAAGCGCCTTCATTATAATAATGATATCCTTTCATAACAGCGCGATACCCATAAGGATATTCAATATTTGCATTGTGATCCCAATCCTTATTATTTTTAATTATTAAAATATAGTTTTTATCATAAACAATTTCATTATTTTTTAAAATAGGTTTAAAATAATACGAATATTCACATAAATAATAATCAATCATTTCATATGGAGGGGTTACTATGTCTGTATTGTATTCAATATAATTTGTATATACATTTAATGTTTTTAAAAAGCCATCTTGATCTATTATTTGTATAATATTTTCTTTTGTTGGTTTATCTATCTTGTTTAATAAAACTCTCTTCAAATTTTGTATAGGAGTCGAATATTCATTTATTTTTATAGTAATTTCGTCAGGTTCTCTATAATAATGTATCCATATTGTTTCATCTGTTTCCAAAAATTCAAACACGGAATCAATTATATCTCTTGGTAATCTTAACATTGTATTTGGTTTCTTTTATATTATAATATAAACATGAAAAAAGTATATCAATTTTTTGTAAATTAAAATACTTTTTTATGTTTTTATTTCGTTTTTTCATATAGCATAATAGTATTATACTTTCATAATACTACGATAATAACGGTTGTCAGTTACATTTGGAAATAACTTATCTTCAAAATCAATAATACATGATTCTTCAATATGTTTTTTTGCGTTCCAAAAATGGATTTCGTCGTAATAGATTTGATAAGTTCCTTCGTTTTCTAAATGTTCATAAATTTCTTTTTGTTCGGCATCGAAGTTATTATTCATTGCAAAATGAATAATAGCTTTTTTGTCTTCAATTACTATACTATATATTTTACCAATTTTACAGTGTTCAATAATATACCATAGGTCTCCTTTACTCATTTCATTGTTGAAATTTTCAATTTCAATACTTGGTGGCTTGTAATACATATTAATTGATTGATTCATTGTTCTTGTTGTTAGTCTGTATTTATTTTGAAAATAAAAAAGTATTTCAATTTTTTGCACTTTCTATTATTTTATCGTTAAATATTTTTGTTGATTTGCTTATTATGTATTGACCACATGGACCACAATGGTCTTCATTAGATAAATCTATTTTTTGGTCAATTTTTTTATTACAGTAATCGATATTCCATCTACCTAAACGTTTAGGTAATTCCTTTGGAATAATTGTTTTTATTTTATTTATAACCAATGATAACATAATTATATATATGTATTCTATTTATGTTATTTTTCCTAAATATTGAGAACCCGGTTCTCAAAAACCTCTTTTGTAAAAGTATTTTTCCTAAATATTTTGAATTATTATTTCCAAAAAATTCCTAAATAATAATTTTGTTTATCTATAAATTTCATTTGAGAAACTTTGTATTGATTTAATTGAAAATAATACGTAATATAACTGGCAATAAAATACAAATATTTATGACGTTTATTCAATCAATTTATCATTTGAGGTTATATTAGGAATATAATCCATTTTAATTGCATATTCATTCAATAGTTTTTGCATATAATACTTAATATTATCGTAATTTAATAAATATCTTTTGAAAAATTCAAAAGATTGGTTTGCAATTTGTTCAGCGATGTCTTCATTTTTACGAATGTAATCATATTGTTCTAATAATTTATCTGTATTTTTACTAAACATAAAATGTTCCTTTTCACGAAAAATATATGGATGTTGCCAAAATTCTCTATAATAACTTGGAGCAGAATAAAAAACAACGGATTTATTCATTAAACCCCATTTGAATGCTGAACTATATGCTCCATTTATATCACTCCCTTCATGTCCATTTAAATGTAAATAATATTTGTAATTACTTTTTTGTTCTCTTGTCATATAATTTTTATTTTCAAAAGTGCGTTCATTTCCTCCGACAGACTTCATATCAAAAAGAGTTTCATCGCTAAATAAATATTTGCTTCTATAATTCGTATTTCCTGCACCACGCCATACCATTTTATTTATTTTATTTTTAAATTCAACTGTTTCATTTATATCAACAACTGTTTTGCACAGTTCTTCATTATTTTTGATTTCATAATCCTTACTAAATGAAAATGTAAAATCGGGACATAATATCATATTATAATCATTTAAAACGGATGTAGTTACAATTAAAGGTAATATATTTTTATTTTTAACAAATAATTTTATATTTGAATTATTAATCGCATCATTATTATATGTTAAAAATTCACAATCACGAATATCATAAATTTTTAATGTTTCTAATATCATATACATGAATGGTTCAGTTCTCGATGGTAAAGGTCTTATATGTGGTTTATTACAATGATATAATTTATTATTGATTATTTTAAAATGGTCACATGCTATTTGTTTATAATGTTTTTCATTATTAATAATCAAAGTATCAATATCGTCTTTTGTTATTGTTTTATAAGGTTCTAAATAGTGATTTATTATATTATCAAAATCGTTCTTTACAGTATCCATATATACTTTGAAAAATAAATAATAATTCTGTTTTCCCTAAAATAGAGAACCAAGGTTCTCAAAAATGCCTAAATATCCAATTGAAGATACACAACAATATTCGACTTTTTCGATACATCAAAAATATTGTCTAAATTTATTATGGAAATACCCTGATTTTGTAATATAATTGTTTGATTTTCTCTGATTTTTAATTTTTCTGTAAAAATATAAAATATATTTTTGCCTAAATAAAATTCCAATGAGTTTTTTCCCCAAACTTCTCGAATATTGTATTTTAATTCTACATGAATATTGTTATGAGAATCAATACTAATATGCTCTGGTAATATGGGAATACATTTAACGTACATATCACTTCCTGAATTATCATATATTAATTCATGATGCCACAATGGAATATAGTAAATGTTCCCATTTTCTGACAATTTATATAAATTGTTCTCAAAAAGATCTTCTAAAAAAGGGTTTAATATAATACATTGGTCATCTTTTGTTTTTGTGGCAATCATATCTTCGAGCTTTTTCAAAAAATCATCGGAAAAATGAAATATGTCTTTGTATTTAAAAAAGAAATCGAATATTTTTACAAGTAATTTTTTGTCTATTTTTTCTAATAAATCACATGCTTTGTTCTCGCAACAGTTTGCAATTTTATTTACTATAACATAAAATATTCTACTTTTAATATCTTGGTATTGAAGTTCAGTTCCTAATACATTATTTAAAAACGAGAACAGTATTTTAGTATATTCACTCTTCACTATGTTCTCAAAAGGATTCGTAAATTCTTCATCCATAATTGGATTGTCTAAATATTTTAATAAATATTCGTATGCATTTTTGATGTTATTGAATTTTTCTGGTGCATCCACTGATTTATTTTTATCCGGATGATATTGAAGTGCTTTTCTTCTATATTGTCTTTTTAATATTTCAACAGTAATTTCATCGTCTATTTCTAATAAAACACATGCATCATGATAATTCATGTGTTTTAATTTATTCTTATTACAATATAATAAAATATATTCTCTAAATGATAAATTGGTCTATAATTATTGTTATAATATTTCAAATTCAAGAACATCCTTTCTAGAATACTTGAAATATTTGTTTTTGAAATTCTATTATTTTCAATAAAATAAGACAAAATATACCAAATACATTCTACCGTATCCAAGTTGTAGATTAATATATCATATAAATCATCTCTGAATTTTATGAATGATGTTTGTTTTATATTTTCCATATCATTGATTATATTGTTACATATTGTATTAAAATTATCATTTGGAATTTCATTTGAATTATTAATTATATTGAACGACTTTATTTCTTTTGTATTAATTATATAGGACGTATCAATATCATTCAATATATTATTTTGCTGAGAACATGACTGTTTAATAGATTTTTTATATATTCTCTTTATAAAATCAGTTTGTACATTTGTATCATTTATTATGCTAACATAATTTTCTTTTGTTGGTCTTTTAATAGATATTATTTTAGAAGCATTAATAATATTGTTTGGTATAAAACTAATGTGCTCTGTTAATAATATAAATTTTATTTGAATTAGAGAACTTGGGTGATTATACTGTTGAATATAACTATAAAAAATTTCTAATAATTCATTGTGAATCATATGAAAATTTTTACAGATTATAATACCTATTTTATCGTGTTTTACGGAAACAATATCAACTATTTGAAAAAATATATCATAAATGAGCAATTTTGAATTACATCCAAGTAATGCAATATCAATCTCGTAATGTATATCACTTATATGATATATATACGTCTGTTTTTCATTTTGAAGAGTTATTTTTTTTTCATATTTCAATTCACTTGGGCTGTATTTTTTAATAAAATTGAGAACCTGTGTATATTTACCAACTCCTGATGGGCCATATATTATTAAATTATCAAATTGATGAATAGAATCAGGAAAACGCGAATATAAATTCGTTAATTCTTTGTGAAAATTATTCGACTCAACTGAATTTATATAGTCTTCATAATTTGTTTCATAGAATTTCATTTTATATATTATAGAGAACACTATATTAATGTTTATACGAATTTCGGATAAATATTAATTATTATCACACCTATACACTATAAAAGAGAACGCGTAATAGTTACCAAATTGTTTGCATGATAAACCAAGTAACTTGACAATGCAAGTGGATATGCCAATAATAAAAATTTAATAATCTCAATAATTCTCTCAATAATTTTTATGTTTGAATCTTCACGAAAGACTTTACTAATATCAAACGATAGAGTTTTTTCTTTTGATACGAATATGTAAAATAAAATTACCCATAAAGATACGAGAATTGATATAAATAAATCTCTATATAATTGAATTTTCTTTTTATTTTGATATGATAATACTAATTCTTGTTCATCTTTTGAAAATTTATAAATTCTTGAAATTGATACAATAAATAATGAAGATGATACTATATTCAAAATAAAAACTATTATCAAACTTAAAAATATAGTGGAGTATTTATCACTTAATTTAATATACAAGTCTTTAACACAAAAAATAGTTGCAAATATATTAATAGCATATAACAAGCCATAACCAATTAGTTCTACATTTCTTTTGAAAATACATACAAACGATAATATATATATAGTTAAAAAAATAATATAATACGATGAGGGTGTTGGCTTATTATCTTTAAACATAGAAAATATTGAAAATGGTGTTGTAGATGATGCATTTTGGTTATCCATTATATATAATATTCAAATATTATTCTTTATTTATATATGTAGTTACTATCCATTCTATTAGTTCTTTTGTATTACATGTTGCATAATTTTTTTTATATTTTCCTATTTGAAAAAATGATGGTTTTTTCATACCAGCAGCTTGATAATATACATAAGGACCAAATTTTCCTTTACGAATGCTAAAATCACTATTGAGAACTCTTAATACCGTTTTGCTTTGGATTTGTGGCGGACGTCTTGGTGCATCCTTATTTTCATTTATATCTTCATTTGTGTCAGGTTTTTCTATTGTTGGATTTTGAAGCATTTTTACAATATCATCGAGAACAATAGCATTTAATGGTTTATTGATATCTTTTATGCTTTTCTTATTAATACCCCATTGTACATAAGGTCCATACTTACCATTTTTTATAAACATATCATGTTCTTCATATTTTCCTAAATAATCGTTTTTAATTTCTATTAAATCGTCCAATGTATATTCTCCTTTTTGTAATTTATTTATATCCAATTTTATTTTAGGATTCACCGTTTTATATTCCATTTCACCGTTTTCTAATTGTTTTCGTAATGATGCTCCAAATTTATGAAATAATAGTTCATATTCATCATTTATTTTATATGTTTGTTTTTTCATTTTTTTAAGAGGCTTCGCGTATTCCTCTATTTCAGTTTTGCATTTTTTACAAATAGAGAACCATTCGTCATTTTCGCCTAAATTATTATTTTCTATTTTATCTAAATATTCTTCTATTTCGCGAGTATAATCATATGAGAACAAATGGTCAAAATGTTTTATAAGAAATTCAATTGCTAATATACCAATCGGTTGAATTACTAATTTGTTTTTTTCATTTCCAAAGACTTTTTCTATTTTCGTTTTTTCGACGGTTTCATTCGTTAATTTATATTCATTGAATTCAATTAGTTCTCCTGGTAAATCGCATTTTTTAACATATCCTCGTTCTTGAATTGTTTCTATCAACAATGAAAATGTCGATGGTCTTCCTATTCCTAAATCTTCTAATTTTTTAATTAAACTAGATTCATTATAATATGTATGTTTGTTCTGGACTGAAATAGTACTGTTTATAAAATTATACTCAATTGGAGAACGTTTACTCATTATGGATTGAAAATAGAATAATTGTCCACTTTCATTATTTTGTGAATCAGTAATATCATCATTTTTTTCACATAGTTTTTTCCATCCTAAAAAGATAGGTATTTCAATCGTATATTTGTATTTATATGAATCTGGTGCAGAAATAAAAGCTTCTACATTATTATAGATAGCATCTTGCATGCAACTTTGCACAGTATTATTCCAAATAAGTTTGTACAAAGTAGCCAATTTTCCTTCTAAACCGAGAACATATTGTTTATCAATATAGGTAACACGAATTGCTTCATGGGGATTATTGTCATTTGTATTTTTAATTTTTGAAAAATCGCCTAAATATTTTTCATTTTCCCATTTGTTTAAAATAAATGTTTTTGCTTTTTCTAAAAATTCAGTTGAATATTTTTTATTTTCTGTTCGAATATATGTTATATGACCAGCTTGATATAGTTGCTGACATAATTCCATTGTTTCTTTTGGTGAATAATGCAATGTTTGTGAAGCGGTTTGTAATAAACAAGATGTATTGAAAGGTTCCGGTGCATGTTTTTTGCTTTCTTTTGGAGAACCTAAATCTAAAAAATGTTCAAAAACTTTCGATTTTTCTAAAAATTCAACTACTTTTTCTTCTTCATCAAAAACATGATTTAATACAAAAGGAATATTTTTATTAAAAAAAGATGCATGAATTTTGTACTTCATGTCAAACGAATTTGTATTATCAAGTTCATTATCGTAAATTAATCGTAACGCGGGGGTTTGACATCTGCCAGCAGAAAGTCCTGAATCTTTTTTATTATTATAAATGAATTTCCATAAAAGAGGCGATACTAAATGACCAATAATTATATCAATCATTGTGCGTGCATGTTGAGAATATGGTGTAAACGAACGGAAATCATGCCAATTTGCAAATGCATGTTCAAGTGCAGTTTTCGATATTTCTTTGAAAATGAATCGTTTATAAATATGAAAAGAACGATATAGATGGTATGCAATGGCATCACCTTCTCGGTCAAAATCCGTTGCTATAAAAACATTGTCCACATGAAAAAGAGAAATAGCATATTTTAAAAATTCAAAATGTTTGAATGAAGCAGGTTTGATATTCAATGTAGACGAAAAATCTGGATAAATATGTTTTAAAGAAGGTATGAAAAAAAGATGTCCGAAAGTAGGAATGCATTTAAACTGTGGACCCAATAGAGATTCAATGGTAGAACATTTCGATGGAGATTCAACAATAATCAAATATTTAGCAGATTCTGACGAAAAGTTATCAATCGTATATTTTGCGTTTTTATATATTTTCCCTTTTTTCCCCTTTTCTTGAATACATCCAAAATCAAAGAGTATAGACATGATATATGTATATTGAAATAAAAAGAAAAATATCTATATCAGTGTTACAAATATTTTCAAAAGAACATTCCGCGAACATTCCGCGAACATTCCGCCCCGGCCCCGGGCCCGCGAAGCGGTACTTTCAATGTTCACATAATGGTTTTTACAAGAGCATTTTCATAGTGTTTCATAAATCTTGATGGGTCCATTATATATTTGAATTTTTCACATATTGTTTGTTTATATTCATCAATTTTAGCCGGATTATGAACTAAATTTTTCACAATACTAATATATTCTTCGGTTGATTTTGCAACTAATTCAGGCAATCCCATGTGGGTCAATATAGAGGCAGAAACGTTGTGACAATGATGATTTTGGTTATACATTGTAACGATTGGTACAGAATTATAAAGTGCATTACATGTTGTAGTAGTTCCTGAATAAGGAAAGGTATCTAATAATATATCAAATTTCGTAAATACATTATTGTAATCATCGTTTGATAATTTGTACATCAAAATTATACGATTACTTGGAACATTCAGTTTATTTTTATAATGTTCAATGTATTCTTCACTATCGTAATATACTTCTTCTAATTTAATCAATATTTTCACATCAGGACATTCTTTCAATATTGTACTCCAAACATCCAATGAATGTTTTGAATGTTTAATTTCTTTGTTTAAAGCACCTAATACAATTACATTATTTGTTTTTCTCGGTTTATTTGGAGCCACTTGGTATATACTTTTATATAATAAAAAACATGTAGGTAATCGTATTAATTTTTCACTATATTTTTGTGTAGTATCTATATGGTCGGCAATTGTATCCGTAATACGGTATTGCATAGATTTCATACCAGTACCATTCGGATATCCTAAATAAGTAATTTGAACCGGTGCAGGATGATACGCAAATATACCCAATCGATTGTTTACTGTGTGTCCGTCTAAATCTATCAAAATATCAATGTTATGTGAATTTATCAATTTCGCAGCATCCAAATCATTAAGTTCATTTATATGTACAACTTTACAATTCAAATTTTTATATAAATCGACAATTTCTCTATGTACAAACAAATAAATTTCAAATTGTGAAAAGTCGTGATTTTGCAAAATAGGTATAATAAAATTACCAATGACATGATAGACAAAATTTCCAGAAAGATATCCTATACGAATTTTTTTGTTTTTGGGTCTATCAAATGAGAACATGGGTTTATCTGGGTAATATATGTGTATTTTTTCATATTTTTTGAAAAGAACTTCGTTATCTGGGTAATCAAAGTCTTCATAACACAATGAATTACTATATGAGAGCATTTTGTCTGCCATACTTAAATCGAATTTCAATGCAAGGTCAGTTGCTTTGTTTGTATATTTGAGTGCATTATCAACGTCGCCCATTGCGTAATAAACATATCCAACATCATGATAATTACTCCATTTATCATATTTTTCTTCTTTTGTATTACATACTTGTGTGGATAATAATTTCATAGATTTTAATGTATAATTTATACCAACTCGATAACGGTATTGTTGAAAATGTGATTGTGCATATTTAGATAGAAATTTTGTATTGTTGAACAAAGAATCGTGAAAAGAAATGGGAAGTGAATATACAGGTATATTATGGTCAATACATAATTGAAGGAGAGCAATTACATTTTTTACAAACAATGGTTTAATAGTAAGAATGTGGGTATGATAAAATATAGCATGATATGGATGTTTATATCTGAATGCATTCGCAATAAGTAAAAGATTATCTAAATCATCAGGATATAATATATAAAGTTTATAATATATGTCGCATACAAAAAATGGGTCATCGGAATTGCTTGTCGACGATTGCGCATAAGAATATATTTTGTGTTTGTTTTGAAATTTTTGAGAAGGGTTTTTCAATAAAAAATGAAATAAATTATAGAAATCAGAAATCATAAAATAGAAGAAAAAGAAGTGTTTATATGAATTAAATGATAAATATATGAATTAGTAGAATAAAATAATAAAAGAAAATAATAAAATGAATTAGATATCGTCGATAAGTAAGGAGTCAAAAGAAGAAGGAATGAATTGAGTAGAAATAGAAGGAATATCATTAGAGAAAATAATAG